>Ga0209016_1000034_pt1 | contig 221384 bp, 197 predicted proteins | sample EPASupsiteSAE305_FD_187265 | JGI IMG/M metagenome (GOLD analysis project Ga0209016, IMG submission 187265) | Bioremediated contaminated groundwater microbial communities from EPA Superfund site, New Mexico - SAE3-05 (SPAdes) (version 2) | ecosystem: Environmental > Aquatic > Deep subsurface >...
ACTTAATTGAAATAAAAATAATAAAAAATAATTAATTAAAAATATGAAAGAAGTAATAAAAAATAAAACAAAGAAAATATTAACTATTCTATTAATTATATTGTCACCAATATTTATATATCTATTAATTGATTGAAAGAATTTATATATTGATATATATAATTTTAGACAGTTGAATAAGGCTAAACCTATATTGGAATCTATACCAAAGAATGTTAAAAATTATCCAACATTAAGAGAGTATAATGAAAATTATAATTTAAATTTATTTCCTATTGAAAATTGTTATTATATAGATTTTGATAATTGAAAATATCCATATATATTTGGATTTAAACTGGAATCACAAATATATAAAATTATATATTGAGGTAAATATTTTTCATACCCAGATTATGATTTACCAGTTAGGTTATCTTGACCATTATTTTCAACAAAACCACTTCCAGATGACTATAATCCAGATTCGACTAGAAGCGATTTTGAATTTATTATTTCAAATCCATGTAGAGATTAGTTACTAAAAATAAAGGAAATTATTTTCCTTTATTTTTTATTTAAAAAAAGCAAAAACTATTTTTGATTTATAGCTTTTTTTTATTATAATCTCAAGGTTTAATTATAAAAACGAAATAAAAATGATAGAAAGCATTATTAAAGCCATTTTTGGAGACCCAAGTGAAAAGAAAGTAAAAGAAATTTCTAGACTTATAGAAAAAATAAAAGAATTTGAAAAAGCTCAAGAAAACTTCTCTTTAGAAGATATAAAAAACAAAACCGCTGAATTTAAATCTAAATTTGAATGATTAGATTTCAAAAATGCAGAAGATACAAAAAAAATTAAAGCAATTTTAAACGAAATAAAATGTGAAGCTTTTGCTCTTGTTAAAACTGCTGCAAAACTTATAAACTGACAAACTTTTGAATTAAAAGATGGTAGAAGCATAACTTGGAATATGATTCCTTACGATGTTCAACTTATTTGAGGTTTAGCAATTCACGAATGAAATATAAGTGAAATGAAAACTTGAGAATGAAAAACTCTAGTTGCTATTCTTCCTGCTTATTTAAATGCACTTACTTGAAATAGTGTTCATATAGTTACTGTAAATGATTACCTAGCTACTAGAGATAGTGGAGAAATGGGTATTTTATATAGTACATTATGATTAACTACATGAGTAGTTGTAAACTCTCAATGAAAATTAGCAAAAAAAGAAAATTATAAATGTGATATAGTTTATGCAACAAATAATGAATTAGGTTTTGATTATCTTAGAGATAATATGGTTATTTCAAAAGAAGACAAAGCACAATCTAGATTATTTTTTGCTATTATAGATGAAGTTGATTCTATATTAATTGATGAAGCTAGAACTCCTTTAATTATCTCTATGCCTGATAATCAACCAACTAGTAAATATATGCAATTTTCTGCATTAATTAAACATTTACAAAATGGTGTTCATTATAAAATTGATGAAAAACAAAAAACTGCAACTTTAACAGAAGATTGAATTAAAAAAATAGAAGAACTATTAAGAATTGATAATATATATGTTTCAAATCATTATAATGATATTCACCATGTAGAAAATGCACTAAAAGCAATGGCAGTTTATCATAAAGATAAAGACTATTTAGTTATAAACTGAGAAGTTCAAATAGTTGACGAACATACAGGTAGAGTTTTGGCTGGTAGAAGATACTCAGAATGACTTCACCAAGCAATAGAAGCAAAAGAAAATGTAGAAATAAAACAAGAAAGTAAAACTCTAGCATCTATTACATTTCAAAATTATTTTAGAATGTATTGGAAACTAGCTGGTATGACTGGTACAGCTCTTACTGAATCTGAAGAATTTTATAAAGTTTATTGACTTGATACTCTTGTAATTCCTACAAATAAACCAATAGCAAGAGAAGATAGATCTGATTTACTTTTTAAAAATGAAAAAGGTAAATTTGATTATGTTGTTAGACTTATAAAAGAAATGAATCAAACTGGACAACCAATACTTGTTGGTACTGTTTCAGTAGAAAAAAGTGAATACTTAAGTGAAAGATTGAAAAAAGAAAATATTCCTCATAGTGTTTTAAATGCAAAATATCATGAACAAGAGGCTGAAATAGTTGCAAAAGCAGGTCAAACCGGAGCAATAACAATTGCTACAAATATGGCTTGAAGAGGTACTGATATCAAGCTTTGAGAATGAGTAAAAGAATTGGGATGATTAATTATTCTTGGTACAGAAAAACATGAAACAAGAAGAATTGATAACCAATTAAGATGAAGAGCTGGTAGACAATGAGATCCTTGAGTTACTCAATTTTTAATATCACCAAATGATGATATAATGAGAATTTTTGGTTGAGATAAACTATTTGGAGTATTTAATTCACCTATGTTTGCTTCCCTTCCAGATGATGAACCATTAGCTCAAAGTGGAATGTTAACAAAAAGAGTTACTTGAGTTCAAAAACAAGTTGAATGACATAATTTTGATATAAGAAAACATATTTTAGAATATGATGATGTTATAAATAAACATAGAAATATTATCTACTCTAGAAGAAATAAAATTCTTGATAGTGAAAATATTCATGATGATATTTGAAATATGATTAATTCTCAAATAAATGCTCTTGTAATATCAGAATTTACTAAAAATCAAAGCTTAAATATTTGAAATAAAGAAATAATTAAAAAAGTAAATGAATTTTTAGCATTAAAAGCTATTGATGATAAAGTTGAAATAGATGATATAAGTGGTATTTCAAATCCTGAAGAATTAGCTAAATATATAAGTGATATTGCTATAGAAGAATTTGAAAATCTTAGAAAAGATGCTATCTCTGAAACAGAATACTTTGGATTAGAAAGAAGAATTGTTTTAAGTTCTATTGATGAACTATGGATGAGACATATTGATGCAATGAGTAAACTTAGAGAAGAAGTTGCTTTTGAATGATATAGCTGAAAAAATCCTTTAGTAGTTTATAAAGAAAAAGCATATTTTAAATTTAAAGATTTAATAAATGAAATTGAATTTAAAGTAGTAAAATCTATATTTTCAATTAGAAAAATAGAAGAAGTGCAACAAATTGATCTTTCAAAACAAGATTTAGAGTTTAATGAGGTTGATTTAGAAGAATTATTAAAAATAAAAAAAGAAGAAAATAATAATCCTCAAAATGCCTTAATAGACAGAAAAAAAGATGATAAAGTAACAAAAATAAGAGTATAAAAAATGAAAAGTATAATTTTACTTTTCATTTTTTTGTGTTTTAATAAAAACTATGTTACAATTTATTTACATTAATAATTAATCATATAGAAATATGAAAACAAAAATACAAAATGCAATTGGTGCTGTTAAAGCATGGGATGAAAAACATACAAATTTTCACTCTGGTACATATATGTTAATTTTCTTAACTGCTGCTGCAGAAACTGCTCTTACAATTAATCAAGCTGCTGCTGCATTATAAAAAAGTCATTAAAAAATGACTTTTTTTTTTGTCAATGGATATTTATAGGATATTTAAGCCTATTATGGTATTATAATTAAAATAATTTTATAATATATAAATAATGACTAGTCCAAAAAACGAAAATAACGATGACATACTAGGAAATTTAGAAAATATAGATAAAAAATCTAATGATTGAGCTAATGAAAACAATGAAATTATCAATAATGATGATTTAGTTTCAATGTTTGATTTACCTGATTCTTCAGAAGAAAAAACAAGTGTAAATGAAAAAATATGAGATATAAATATCTCAAATCAAACTCAATCAAATGAAAGTAATATTTTTGATATAAATATTACTTCTTTAAAAGATATATTATTTTTTATTGATGATAAAAAATATGATTATGTTACATTTGAACCAAACGAAGAAAATGTAAAAATAGATTTTAGAAAAAATAATGTAATTATTGAAACAAAATACATTAAATACCCTATTTATTCTAATATCTTATTAAAAGCAAAATCCGCAACTAAATTAAATTTAGAAAATACTACTGAAACTCAAGAATGAAATGGTTGAATAAATTTTGAAGAAAAAAACTTTCAAATATTAACAAAAGTAGTTCCTGGAAATTTTTGAGAAAAACTTTTTATAAAAGCAAAAGTTGTTGATAAACCTATAATTGAAAAAAAAGAAGTTAAAAAAATGAGTATGTGACAAATACTTTCATTTTTGATTATTATAGCAATAATATGATTAGTAGTTGGTTGATGATTTCTATGATTTATAGTTTTAAGTGCAAAAACAGTTGATGATGTTAGATTTTTTGCATGATTATGAATAAATTTAAATGAAATAAATGCATTTATTGCTCAATTAGTAACTATAATTTTTTCTATATTACTACTATCAGAGACTATTTTATTAATAATTTTTTTATTTAAGTTTTTCTTAACAAAAAAAGAATTTAAAAAGAAAAAAATTAAATTTCTGATACTTTCTATATTGTTTATGATAATAACTTTTACAACAGCGACGATATGGATGGTTATAGATCAAAAAATAAAAAATCTACCAAATTGGCAAGAAATGTCATTTTGAGAAATTCAAATTTATGATAACACAAAATTAACGAGTGACCAATTCGATAAAGTATGATCTCTATTAAAAGATACTACAAATTTAATATGACCTGTTGAAATAAAATTTGATTTAACATATTTAGCACAAGCTGAAGAAAAAAAATGAGTTACAATTAAAAATTTTAATTGGAATTTTTGAAATTGAGATATACAAGAAACTATCCTACCTCATTTAATTAAAACTTTTGATACAATTTGAACTACAGATATAAAACTAACTATAAATTGAATTGATTCTCAATGAAAAGCAATAGAGAAAATTGTATCAATGCCTTATATAAATATATCTTATGTTGTAGATATAGAAGAAAAAAAATTAAATAGTTGATGAAAACTAGTTAATTTTGATGCAACTTCTCTTGAAGAATTATGAAAAATTGAATGGTATTTTATGGATAACTTAGTAGAACCTGTTTGGAAATGAAGTGAATATATTGTATGAAAACCTATTTTCGAAGATACTATTGTATGAATGTTTATTAAGAAAAATAACTCAAATACTCCTCAAAATAATTTTGATAAAGTATTTATAATAAAATGAGAAGATAAAGTAAGTATAGATTGAAATATATGGTTTGAAAGATGATTGGTTAATGATTTAGATATTAAATTAAGAGTTATAGATCTAGAAAATGATGCTTGAGCTTGATTTATAGAAAAATACGTATGGACAATATGAGAACAAATTTATACTAGAAATTGAGATATAGTTGACCCAGAAAAATCAAGTGAAATAACGCATAGTTTTCAATATTATTGAGATCAACTAATAAAAGTAGAACTTATAAATTCAGCATGAGAAAGTAAAATAATCACAAGAACAATAGAGTTACCTAAAGTATTAAAACTAAGTGATGAAATAAAAATATATGCTGATGACGAACTTATAAAAGATACTACTTATAACCAAAATTTAAATGAATATTTTTTAAATGAAGTATGAACACCTACTAAATTAACTTTTGATGGTAGATTCGTAAAGGCTGACTCTACTCTTTATTCTCTACAAAAAATAGAATGGGATTATGATTCAGACTGAAATATAGATTTTGTTTGAAAAACATGAACTTATGAATTAAATAAAGAATGAAATCATACAATAACAGTTAAACATACATTTATTAATAGAAAGGTTGAAGATAATACAGCGACAATAACAGAAAAAATATTTATAGAAGCAAATAAAAAAGAAGCTATTGTTGATTTTGATATAATAAAAAATAGTGATTATGTACCTATAATAATATGATTTGATGGTTCAAAATCTCAAGTAAGAGATAGTAATATATCAAAATTTATATGGGATTATGGTGACTGAGTAAAAGAAGAAAGAGATGCTATTGTTCCTTGAAGAAGATATAGTGAAGCTGGAGATTATGAAATAAAATTAACAGTTGTTACTACAGATTGAAAATCTTATTCTAAAACAAAAAATCTAATATTGAAACCAACACCACAAAGTGCTAAAATAAATGTAAGTATGAAAAAAGCACCTACTCTTCAATGAATAGATTTTACATCTAATGAATCTGAATGACAAATAAATTCATATTTTTGGAATTTTGGAGATGGTACAACTTCTACTGAAGCAAATCCAACTCATACATATTGAAAACCTTGAATTTATAAAGTTACATTAAGACTTGATTTTACAAATAAAAATATTTTAGATGATAGTATTGAAGTAGAAATTACAGATTAAAAAAAGACTTAATAAGAAATTATTAAGTCTTTTTCTTTACCATTAAATCAAATATCAATTAAATTATATTTAAATACATTAGCAAAAGTTAATGGTAAAATATGTTCATTTTTTATACACTCACTCAAAAAATTTATATTAAAATCATTATAATTTTTTATATAAATTCATGCTATACTTCATCTATTTATTCATTTAAACATAGCTTTATTTTGGCCAGATTCTCTAACTGGTGGAATGAAAAATATTTTTTCTCTATTTGCTTTATAATCACTTCATCTCCAAATTAAATTTTCTATATTTACTCAAACAGTAATAAGTGTATTTTTAAAATCAGGAACAAAACAATTTACATCCTCTCTTAAAAAACCTGATTTTATATAATAATCTTCCAAAATATCAAGTTCTTCTTTTAAAGTAATTCAAATAATATGAATTTTTTTATTACTATTTATTGCATAATCAAAAAGATTTTGAAAAATTTCAAGTTCATCTTTTGGAGAATAAACTTCAGAGTACATTGCAAATTTTCAATTAAGATTATTTAAAAGTTCTTTATTTTCCTTATTTTTTAATAATTCAGACATATAAAAAATTTTTATATTTTCTCATATATAATCACTTTCCAAATATGAAAATAAGAATTTATTATCAAAAATAGGAGTATTTTCTATATTTATTATTTTATCATTTAATACTTTTTTCATAAAATTATCATCTTATATCTAATATACTCATAACTAAAACTTTGCCTTCAGAACTTAAAGAATCTATATCTATAATTGATTTTAATTTTTTCTTTATTTTATATAAATCTCTATCCATTTCTAAAACAATTGATTTTAAATCTTCTAAAGAAATAAATGGAATAGGACTTAAAGAATTATCAAGTAATTCAGTTAAATGCTTGATTCAAATTGTTTTACTCAATATATCATTTTCTGTAAATCATAAAGCTAATGCTAACATAATTTGATTTTCTTTAATTTCTCAATTATTTATAATTAATAATAATTCATTATTAAGTGTAATTTTATTTTGTTCTTCCAAAATCATATAAATTATCAACTAAATTTTGTTTTTTTATTATTTTTTCATGGGAATGTATCACTATATATACATCAGCAATAATTTTGTCTATATATATTGTGTTTATTAGTATATTCTACACTTCTTTTAAATCAATCATTTTTTCTAAATGCGATTTTTAAAAAATCTAATTTTTCTTTTAAAATTTTTCATGAATTGTTATCAAAAGTTTCATTTATACTCCATTTATCTCAAAGTGAAAACATTTTTTCTAAATCTTTATGAGGTGAGGTATTTAGAGTAGAAGACCAGTATTTTATACCAAGTTTTCTTGCTTCAAGCGCAGTTCTTTCTAATCTCATATCATAACAAATAGTACATTTATCTCACTTTTCAGGTGTATCTTCAAATCACTTTATCTTATCGAAAAAATTTTTATAATCATATTCTCAAATTATATAATCTACTTTTTCAATTTCACAAATTTTTATCAATTCTCACAATCTTTTATCATGTTCTTTTTTTGGTTGAATATTTGGATCATACCAAAAGCATATTACCTCATAATCATGTTTTAAATCCATTATAGGGACTGTTGCATCTGGTCAACAACAAATGTGTAGTAAAAGTTTTGGTTTTGATTCCAATACCTTTTTTATAGGTTTATAACTAAGTCTATGAATTCAGGTTATTTTACTTTTATCAGTTAAATAATCACTATGCTTTTTTGTACCATATCATTTATGATTTTCTATACCTAAATCTGGATAAAGTAAACTATATTGTATCATCAGTTTATCTCTAAAAACCTTTGCTATAATTGAAGCTGCTCATATTTCTATAACTTTAGAATCTCCTTCTACTATAAAAATTGCTGGCTTTTCTAAAATATCAAATTTATAATTATCATTTCCATCAATGAAAACTCAATTTAAACTTCAAAAATCAATTTTTCTTGATAATTCAATTAAAGCTCTTCTCATAGCCTCTCTATTAGCTTGTTTTATGTTTATTTCATCAATTAAATAATTATCAACAACTCAAACTCAAAAAAATAATCTTGGATTTTCTCATCTTGAATATTCTACAAGTTTTTCAAAAAGAATTTCCCTCTTTTTTTCAGTTAGTTTTTTACTATCATTGATTTGAAATAATAATTCACTTTCTGGCATATTTTTTGGGTTGAAAGCTAATGCACAAGCTACTACACTTCAAAGCCAAGGTCATCTACCTGCTTCATCAACTCAAATTTTATATTTTATAGAATAGTCTTGTGGCATTTTTAACTATTAATTTTAAAAAAAATAAATTTACAATATAATAAACACAAATTTAAAATAAACAATAAAAATTAGAATAATGCAATACAAGATTTTTTGATGTAAAGTAAATAAATATTATACAGATGAGTGGTTAAATTCAGCTTATTTAAAAGATAAAGAAGGTATTTTTGTTGCGAGCTGTGTAGTTACAGATCAAGCAAAAAGAAAATGGATTAAATTTGTAAAAGATATAGCTAAAGAATTAAATGAAAATGAAAAAATTTTTATAAGTTGATGTTGAGCATTTAAAAGATGAGATGCACAAGATGATTTTTTTGAAATATATCCTGATTTAGAAAATTTAAAATGAAAAATAGAAATTCTTGGAGAAAAACCAGAAGAACTAAAAATTCAAATAATAGATAGTAAAGAAGAAAAAAAAGCAACTGCGTATAGAAAAAATATTTTAAATGAAAAACTTAAAAATATACCTCAAATCTATACTAAAAAATTTCTTTTAATACAATGAGGTTGTGATAGTTTTTGTACTTTTTGCCTTACTGTAAAAAAAAGATGATGACATTATTATAGAGACAAAGATGATATAGTAGAAGAGATTCTTGAATTCGAAGTTAGTTGATGAAAAGAAGTTGTATTAACTGGTATAAATTTGTCTGCTTGGTGATTAACAGATACAAATCAAGTTTGAAAATCTCGTTTTGCAGAACTGCTAGAATATATTCTTGAAAAAACATCTATTCCTAGAATAAGAATAAGTTCTATGTGACCTGAATTTATAGATGATAAATGTTTAGAATTATTTAAGCATACTAGAATATATCCTCATTTTCATTATTCGGTTCAATCATGATCTAGCGATATTTTAAAATCAATGCATAGACATTATGATGGTAAATATATGAAAGATTTACTTATAAAAACTAAAAATCTAAAAAGAGAAGATGGTGTTGAAGTAAGTATTTGAGCTGACTTAATTGTATGATTTCCATGAGAAACTGAAGAAAATTTTATGGATACATACAATTTAGTTGCTGACTGACTCATTACAAAAATACATGCATTTCCCTTTTCAGCACACAATTTATGAGAAAGTGTTCCAGCATGAATTTTTCCAAATCAAATAAGTGATAGTATAAAAAAAGAAAGAATGTGGAAATTAGAAGCTATTTGAGATAGTATAAGAGATGAATTTATAGATAGAAATATTTGAAATGAGTTCGAAGTACTAATTGAAGTTGTAAAAGAAGAAAACTGAAGAATAAAATGGAAGGGTTGGACAGAGAATTATATAGAAGCTGATCAAAATACATTTGAAATAACTTCAGGAATTATAAAAAGAAATGAGATAGTAAAAGGAAAATTAAAATAATAAAGACCAGGGAATTCCCTAGTCTTTTGCTTGCCATGTTCACTAATGAATCTTTAATTCAAGTTTAACCACACTTGATTCTTTACCTGAATCAACATGTGTTTGAGCTAAAGATGGATCATTTGTAACACAGATAACTTCTCCTTTACTGTTTTTTGTAACTGCAATGAAAGCATCTCTTCTGGAGCAAAAATTTGCTCCAACCATAGCACTCATTGCCTCAAATTCAACAGGTTCAACATCATGCAATTGAAAAAGTTCCATTTTTTGTCCCTCCTTTTTAGTTAGACATTAAAAGTATAAATATTTAATAAAAATAGTCAATGATTTTTTACACAAGTATAATAATAAGTTTAATAATAGATTTAATAACTAAATATTTAGCATTAAATTTACTAAATAAAAAAATAGAAATAATCTGAGATTATTTCTATTTAGAATATTTTGAAAATACTTGAATAGCATTTTCAATGCAATTACCATTTATCAAAATAATAACTATTATTTTGATAATATGAATTTTTTATTATTATTTTAAAGAAGAAAAAAAGAAAAATAATAAATTAGTAGATATAAGTTTTTGACTTATAATATGATGAGCAACATGAAATTGAATTGAAAGAATTTTTAATTCAAAAGTGATTGATTTTTTATGAGTTAAATATTTTTCTATATTCAATATGGCTGATATTTTCATAACTATTTGAGCTATAATATATGCAATACATATCTTAAAAAATAATAAATAATTATGTTTTTAGCACCTAGAAAACAAAAAATTTCTGACATTATGATAAATTCAATTTGAGCCTTTATTGCTTGAATTATTTGAAGTATAATTTTAATTGTAATCACATTTATAATATCTGATTATCTTAATATAATGTCTACTTTTGAAGCAAGTGAAAATTGAATAAAGACAACTCCAATGTTTCCTATAATAATATCATTATTAACTCTACTTTGAACTACAATTTCATCATTTCTTTCATATTATATAATTTCAATGACAGATCCTGAAAAATATAAAAGAAATTTAGTGATATTTTGACAATTAGCATTTTTACAATTACTTGTATACTTATTTATAAGTCCAATTTACGTATATATGTGATTAATGGATTATAATAATATAATTATAATTTATATATTCCATGTATTAATAATTATTTTCTGAACGAGCTTAATTCTAGAAATTTTTAATAATTATAGATATATTCTAATTTGATTTTATGGTAGTTTTATATGATTATTTATAAGCATATTATTTACGCTTTTTATATTTAATTCATTCTGAGCTTGATATGCAAAATTAATAATGTTGACTCTATTATTACCTATAATAAATTTTACAACTACTTTTTTAAAACAAATATTTGAGTTATTATATTATACATATTATAGCTATACTTCACTAGACCAATTATGAGATATTTTTTATCAAATAGAAATAGAAGAAAATAATAAAGCAAAAATAGAAGAAGAAAAAAATACCATTTAATTCTTAAAATAAATAAATGTTAGATATAGCAAAACAAACTATAGATTTTTATATGAAAAATCTACAAACACCTAAAATTTATGATTTAAAAGTAGAAAATACCCCTCTTATAAATCAAAAAATTTCTGTTTTTATTACTCTTTATTATAAATGAGAAATAAGAGGTTCTGCATGAAATATAAAAGAAATTAAAGATAATTGAGTTTCTGAAATAATAGAAAATACAATTCATGCATTAACAAAAGATGAAAGATTTCAACCTGTTAGTTTAAATGAGGCACCTGATTTAAAAATAAGAATTGATAAAATATCATCTAGAGAAATATTAAAAGAAAAATCAATAAAACAAATAGAACCTACTATATCTTGAGTTATAGTTATTAAAAAAGATTATTCTAAAATGGCATGTATTTTACCAAATATAAACCCAAAATTATTAACTTGAGAAGATTTTATACCTATATTAAAAGAAAAATTAAATGAATCTGATTTTAAAGAAACAGATTATATTATATATGAGATTAAAACTGAAGTTGAAACTAGTTATTAAAACAAATAAAAAATCCCTTTAGGGATTTTTTATTTGTTTTAATTTCAAAATAATTTAGGTGGAGCAGTTTGTACTTTTGAATCATATTCAATTACAAAGGCTCAATTATTATATTTACATAATCAAGGTGAAATTTCAATACAATTAGATTTTCATCTTCTAATATAATTTAAATCATAAATCATTGCCTTTTCAAAATTAGAATCAATTCATGTTATCTTTTTTCATCATGGTAAAATATAATCTCAACCTGCTAAAATAGCTCAACCAATAGTATTTCTAGTAAATAAACTTCACTTCATAAATAATTGATTATTTAATTCAATACTTCTTGAAGTACTATCAGTAGTATATGGAATTCAAGATGAATTAGCACTAATAAATCATCAATCAGCATAAATTATAGCATTTATTGAACTTACATTTGATGTAACATAAACGTTTCAATTAGCAGTATAATCAGAATTTGTATTATAGTTGTCTTTTAAAACAATAATTCCTAATTTTTTTCATGTAGTATTTAAATCTCAATTAATAATTACATTAGCGTCTTTAACAACAAGTGTTTCATATCAACTTATTTCTCATGATAAATTAACATCAGTTCATACAACATATTTTACTCAATTAACTATTTGATTATTACTCATATTTTTTATTTGAGTAAATGCATTTTTTCTTATAACTGATCTTGCTTCAGCTTTAGATATATCTGAAAAATTCTTTTCTTGTCATGTAAAATCAGACTTCCCTGATCATTGAAGTATTCAAATAACTTGTACTCATAAAAATACATCTCCTGTTTCATTTTTTAAAGATATCGGAGTTTTATCAGATCATGATTCATTTGCAGATAATATATATGAAACAGTTTTTCATCAAATTAAATAAGAAATAACAACATTTGAAAGATCATCATTATCAGAAATTTGTAATCAAGGAGTAGTAAATGAAGATGCTGATGTAGAAGTATTTAATCTACAAGTGAATGTTGGATTTTTAGTATTTAAGCCAGTAATATTTGAAACAGATTGAACTTCTGAATTAAAAACATCTACAGCTCTAACATTATTTTTAAAATTTAATAATGTTGTAACAATTGAACTTGCAGAAGGAATTGGATTTACTTGTAATTTATATTTTAAATCTGTTCAATATTCAGGTAATGCATCCCATGTTAATCAATTATCATCAGAAGCAAATAATTCTCAAGTAAATAATTTATTATAAGTATTTGTATCTATATTTGAAACAAAATAATCAGAAGTACTTGCTGTATCTAAATAATTATCATCCCAATCATTTAACCTTATTTTAAATCTATTTGAAAAAGTTCAAGGAGAATATGATTTTACTCTAAAACTAACTTCTCAAAGTGAATTAGTATTTGTTCAATAAGAGTATTCAATTATTGAGTCATCACCTGATGGAGTAACTCATGACATATTTGTTTTAATAGTTGAACATCAAGTATATCAAGTACAATCTTGATTAACAAAATCAAGAGTCTTATTATATATTGGATTATCATATTTATCTTTTAATTTTAAAGTATAAATATAATAATCTGAATTATTAGCATATTTATTATTTGACTCATTAACACTAATAGTAGTTTTTACAGAATCAATATCATCTGGATAATTATTAAAATTAATAACCTTTTCACTATAATTTCAATATTTATCTGTCGCTTTTATATATAATTCTTTTGCTCCTGAAGTAGTAAAAAAATTATTAATTGTTGCATCTAAATTAGAAGTTCAAACAAAACTATCATAAACAACAGCTCAATTAACTTTTACTAAATAATTAATTTGTGATGTACAATTAGAAGTTGTTTTTTCATAAAAATTTATTTTCAATGTATCACTATTTGCTTTAAATTTATATGAATTTAAAGCAAGTAAACTTGATCATTTGAATACAGATATAACAGGAGCTGTTTTATCTATATGATTCATAGTATAATTAAAATTTTTAACATTATGAGCATAATCATGTATAGATAAAGTACCTGTACTACCATTATCACTCTCACTAGTAAAAGTAATACTTTGATTCATTGATGGATTACATCAACTAAAATTATCAGAAGTACAAACAGTTTTTAAAACAACAGAAGTATTAGTACAAGAAATAGGAAAATCTGTAATTAATGGTGATTTAATATGAATTTTCATTTTTTGTTCACCATCATATAAATTTGAAGGTATATTATTAAAATATGAATAGGTTGCAGGAGTAGTATAAGATGAAGTTGATTGTTTATTTCTAATTTTAATTTTAAATCCATTAAGTTCATGATATCATGCTTTTGTAATCCTAAATTTAAAATTTATAGGATATGGTGATAATTCTCAGCTTTTAACTCATATTAATGTATCAGAATATACATCAGATCATGACTTAGATAATTCAATAAAATCAGAAGTCCCCGTATCAAGAGATATATCATATCAATCTATATAGTCATAATGTTTATTTCAATATTCATCGTTTAAATACATTGTTACAGAAAATGTATCTCCTATATTATATCAAACATCATTTGATGCTTTTGAAAATCAATAAATAATAGATTCTCATGAACCAACTTGATCATTTGGAATTACATAAAGTGGAGAATATTGATTAATTGCAGTAGTATCAAATTTATCTCACGTATTAAGATTTTCAACAGCTAAATAAAATGTAATTTTTCAAATTTTAGTTAATTTCAAACCTTCTTTAACTCATATTCTAATTTTTTTAGAAGTATTACTTAATACAGTTAAATCAATAATATCATCTAAAACTGTTTGAGTTATTGTGTCTGATGTAACTTTATAATCATTTGCAACTTTTATTGTTTCAGAAAAAAGTTCTTTAATAGCCTCTCATTCATATTTGTAAGAAAGAGTATATTTATATTTAGTATTTACTGAACCTACATCTAAATAATCCTCAAATCAAAAGTTAAAATTTGCTGATCAACCTGCTTTTAAATAAATATGAGAAATACTATAATCATTTGATACTTTAAAATTATCAATAACGAACTGACTATTATGTTTTACAGTTCATGATAAAAAATAATATGGGTTTGGACTATAATAAGAAATAGCCATATAATTAGAATCTTCACATGTAGAATTAGTACATACATTTCTTAAACGAAAAGTATTTGAAGTATGTCTATATTCAACAATATTCCATAGTATATCACTTAATTTATTTTTCTTAGTTCACATTGGAAAACCACTATGTATATCATCAATAACATCTTTGAAGTTATCATAAAGATATTCTTTTCAGTTATCATATGTTTCATCTATATATGTAACTCATCCTGATTTATGAGCAATATAAAATCTAGTATTTATATCTAATAATTGTCAAAAAGTTAGATCCTTATCATAAATACTTCAAGTTCATCAAGAATAATAATTATCTATAGTAAATTTACTACTACCATAATAAGTTTCATATCATTGTAACTTCGAATCAATATAATTTGATAAATTAGAAACTTCTTTAATATCAGTTTCTGTCATAAAATATCAATTATCAGTTTTATTTAATTCCTTTAATTCAGTCCAATAACATAATCAATCATTACAAACATAAGGATAATTATATCATGCTTTTACTAAACTAAAAAAAGACAAGAAAAATACAAACAATACTATTTTTAAAAATTTCATATTTTTAAATTAATAAAACAATAAAATTTCAGAATAATAAGAATTATTCTGAAATATATTAAAAACTATTCTGAAATATCACCAACTGGTGGTACATTATCAACCTCTACTACAGTACAACTTTGAGTTCAAGAAACATAATCAGCTCATTGTCTACCACTATTTCAACCTACATTTCATCCTGCAGAAACTTTTGTATAACCAGGTTCACAATCAGTACGAATCAAATAATAAGCTATTTCAGTTGCTCTTAGACCATTACAAGATCTAGTTCCATCAGTTTTCCAACTTTCACAAGTTGTAACCATACAAGGAGTGTCTGTAACAGATTTTTTACAAATATAATCTGGATTTGCTTCAACTGAAGTTAAAGAACCTCAATTAAAAATATAAATATATGAACCTATACTAACACCTAAAACAAGAGCAGATATTGCTACAACTATTTTTTTCATAAATAGAAAATTATAAATATAAATATTTTAAAATAAAATTAATTATCCTTAATGTGATAAAATGGTAATTCTACTAATCATCAAACATTCAATACTCTATGTCAAACATTAGACCAAACTCAAGTTTCTCTATCAAGTGACCACCGTGCTGGCCATCTTAAAAAATTATTTCAAGTAAGGAAATCAAAATCAATTGGATAAGGATTTTCTGATTCATTAGAATATTTAACTAAATATTCCATATCTGAATCATTAATAGGTCAATATATTTTATCATAATTATCATATAACTCTTTCATATGATAAACTTGATTTTGCAAAATTATTGGATTTGATGATTTTGTAAACAATTCTTTTTTACTTTCTCTATCAATTATTTGAATATATGGCATACCAAAGGTTTTCATTATATTTCAAACATATCAATATACAGGTTCAAAAGTATCATTTTCAAGTAAATTATCCATATTTGACCATTTTGTAAAATGGTATAAATAAACATCAAAATCAGATTTTGTATATTTTGTACCATTTTCATAATATAATCAATCTTTAGGTATAAAATATTTAGATAAATCATTTTCTAAAAGAAAATAATTTCATTTTGTAAATGTTTCTTCTGATTCTTTTGATACATTTATTACTTGATTTGGTTTATTTAGCACAAAATCTATTGTTACTTTTTTTGAATCTATTGGGAAAAAATAGTCATTTAAACTATAGTTACTAAAAGCATCTGAATAACCTAAAATTGAAGTTTTAAATCTCAAATGAGTAAATGGAAAAACATCAAATGTAAATTTATAAGTTCAATCAGACTTAGAAATAATTTTGTTATCTGTATCATTTAATAATTCAACTGTAGCTCAAGATATTGGGTTTCAATCATTATCAATTACTCTTCAAAAAACTTCTAATGTTATTTTTTTATCACAATTATTAAAATCCAAACATCATTTTTCTCTAGTTATTTCTGCTTCTTTATAATCTCACGTGAAATCATATAAATATGCTAATAGTTCTGTATTTTCTTGTCATATAACTTCAGATTTTTTTAAATCTCAAATTAGATTAAAAACATTTATTTTACTAGAGAAGACATCCTCTAAAGTATCAGTCAATGGATGAACCATATCACCTTCATATATAACTCTTGATCATCAAGTAGAATTATAACCTCAATAAATTAAATCATTTTTATAAGATGAAAATATGTCTAAAATTGCTAAATTCTTATTAACTTCATTATTAAATGTTTCTTTATTTTTAACAAAATTATATGGTACATAAAGAGTGCTTCAAGTTCAATTTTTAATTGCAATTGAAAATTTTTCATTTATAGGATCAATAGTAACTCAAGAAAATGTTTTAAAATCTAAAAGAAAATCTTCAAATGTCTTATAACTTTCTGGATTTATTCATATTTTATCATAATTATCTTTATTTAAAATATCTTTTATTTTTAATCAAAGATGAGTTTGATCATCATTATAAACTGTATTATTATCTAAAACTTTGCTATTATCCAATTTTTTATCTTTATTTAATCAAAATATAAAAAATAAAACAATTCAAATTATAAATAATAGTAAAAACAAAATTACCTTTTTTACCATAATTATTAAGTTAAATTAATAATAAAAATATAGTATCGATTATAATTAAATAAACTACTATACAAATAAATAAATAAAAAATCCCTTTTAAAGGGATTTTTTTATTTTATAATTAATCTTTTAATTATCTTATAACTAGTATTCAGTTACCATTAGTAGTAGTAGATTCTGCAGTTGGACAAGTAGCTGCCGCAGTTCAAGAAATAGCAAGACATGATGCTGCAACTGGAACTCAAGTATTTATCCAAGTTGCTGGAACAGATGCAACTGCTATGTTAATAGGAGTAGTTACAGTAGCTAAACTAATACCTAATTCAACTCTAAGATTGTCAGTTCAACCATCTTTTGCTGCTTTTTCAGTAAGATTTCATCCATTTTCAAATGTTGAAGAAACTTCAAAAATTTGTCATACTATAGCATTAGCATCTGCAGCAACAGCATAAGTATAATCAAAGTTTACAGTAGCTGCTTTTTGTCATGTTTTTGGATCATTTGGTAATTTAGGAACATATCAAGTTACTGTTGCAAATGAAGGTAAAGATGAAGTAGCTAATCATGCATTAGGATATGCTCATTTATCTTGATATGTTTGTTCTAATCAAGTTCTAAGAGCATTAACATCAGTAAGTCTAGTTGAATCTCTAGCTTTTTGTATTTGAGATGTATATACGTTAACAGCTCATGTAGCAAGTATACCAATAATAGTAATAACAACTAGTAATTCAATCAGTGTAAATGCTGATTTTAATTTTTGTAATTTCATAATACAATATTATTATTAAATAAAACAGACAAATTGTATATTATTTTATTGAAAATATCAACTGAATTAGATAAAAATATCTTTACTATTAATCTTTATAATGTATAGCATTAACAGGGCAAGCCATAATAGCATCGTCAATTCATACTGCATTAGAAGTATCCATTCAAGCTTTAGAAAAAGCTTTTCATTCATCATCTAAATCAAAGACATCTGAACAAATTGCAACACAAGCTCCACAACCAATACAAGTTTCATTTACATAAGGCACTTTAACTTCTGACATAAAATTTAATTTTAAAATATAATTTAAGTTTATGTATAATATATTTTATTAAAAAAAATACAAGGTAAAAATTACAATCATATTATAATCTTTACCATGTATTTTTTATCCATATTTATGGTCAGTCAAAATTTTTGTATTCCTTAGTGAGGAATTTTTATGATATTCCGTTTTTCTTTCTGAAAGAATTAACCCTCATAGAAAAAACTTCTAAGAATTATCATATTACTAATATTTGTAAGGAAAATTAGTTTGACCTGCCACCTATAAAATAGACATTATTATTATAATAATTTTGTAAAAGCATGCAAAATAAATATAATAAAATTGAATTATTTTATATAAATTTTTAATAAAAATGTTTAAATATAATATCTTAGAAAAGCCAAGTTTTGATATAAATGAAAAAGTAATTGACACTATATTTGATATAGTTTGAAATATAGTAAATACACCTCAGAAATGAACACTAAATATAGTGTTTTTAGATGATGATAGTATACAAAATTTGAACAAAACTTATAGAAATATAGATAAAACAACTGATGTTTTGAGTTTTCATTATTTTGATAATTTTAATGATTTAAATGATAATGATATTGCTTGAGAAATTATATTATCTGAAAACAAAATATTATCTCAGGCAATTGAATATTGATTATGAAATGAAAAAGAATTTTATAAATTAATAATTCATTCTATTTTACATATTTTATGATATGATCACGAGTTAGACAATGATTATGAAATTATGCAAGCTTTAGAAGACAAAATATGGGTAGAAGTATTTTGAAAATAAGAAAAAATTATTAAAATACAATTAATAATAATTATATATAATTAAAAATTATGCAATACAAGATTCCTGTTCAAATTGAAAATGAAGATCCTATATTGCTATGACTTAGTTTAAGACAGCTAAGTATAGTGATGATATGATTTTGAATATGATATTCTATTTTTAAATCACTTGCTCCAATATGAGTAGAAATAGCTGCAATTCCAGCTATAACAATAGCTGTTATATGAGTAGTTATAGCGATATTTAAATATTCGGAAATGACTTTTATTGAATTTTTATTATCATTTATCAGATACAAAGTAAATATTGATAATAGAAAATGGGTTAAATGAGTTGATAGCTATTCCCTTATGGATATATGATTCATAAGTAATATTGAAAATAAAATAGACAATAAAATAGATTTTCAAGATAAAATAAATAAAATGAAAGAAATGGAAGATAAATTAAATAAGATTTAATTTTTAAAAAAGTAAAAGTGCCAATAAAAACAAATAAAAAAGAACATCCTGATAGTTCAACACAAAGATACTTACCTTTTTCAAGTATAAAAGAAAATATTATTATTATGAAAGATGGTAGTTCTAGAGTAGTTGTAAAATGTTCTACTATAAATTTTTTGCTAAAAAATATTGATGAACAAGATTCAATAATAATAAGTTTTCAAAGATTTTTAAATTCTCTAGATTTCCCTATTCAAGTTTTAGTAAGATCAAAAAAATTAGATATAGAAACATATTTATGAAATTTGAATGATAAAGCAATGAAACAAACTAATTCATTACTTCAAAATCAAACGTATGAATATATAGAATATTTAAGAAAACTGATTGAAGTTGCACAAATAATGAAAAAAGAATTTTATATAATTATTCCATTTGATAATGATTGAAATAAAAGTGTAAAAGATGACTCATTACTTTGAGTATTTACAACATTTTGGAAATGAATAAATCAATCTTCTGATTTAATATCATTAAAAAGTCAGCTTAGAAATTTCACAAAATTAAAAAAATGACTTATCTGAAGATTTAACTGAGTAAAAACTTGATTGGAAAATATCTGAATTAGAGCTGAAATGATGGAAAAACAAGAACTAGTTAATTTTTTAACTGATTATTATAATCCAAGATTAGATAGTTTAGCAAGTATTTGATCAAATATTGAAAATTACAACATAACAAACTAAATTATGAAAAAATATTTTTTTTATATATTGTGAATATTAACATCTTTACAAATGACATATGCTGCTAATGATGCTTGATTATTATGAGATTCTTTAACTACAGAACAATTAAGAAATTGAGATATTCATACAAAAGATATTCCAAACGTTATACAATGAGCTATAAATTTTTGAATGTGAATAGCTTGAACAATTGCTGTTATTTTTATAATACTTTGAGCATTTAAAATTTTATTTTGATCTCTTGAACAAGATAAAACTAAATGAAAAGATACTATTATTATGGCTATTTTTTGATTTGCAATTGCTAGTTTAGCTTGGTTTATAATAAGACTAGTTATTGATAATTTAGGTTAAATATATTAATATTAATTTTTAAAAATGGCTAATACTATATACGAATGGAATTTTTCTGACTCAAAAAATAGAGGAAAATTATGGTACATAATTGCTATATCTGTGATTCTATGACTTGCAATATGGTGAATATTTACAAAACAATATTGATTAAGCTTTATTGTATTTTTAATTGCATGAATAAGTTTCTTTATTGAAAATAATTCATCTGAAATAATAGAAGTAAATATAACTGAATTATGAGTAGAAATTTGAGATTATTTTTATGATTTCTCAGCTATAAGTAATTTTTCATTTATTTATAAATGAAGTAATGCTATATTAGTTAGATTCAACTTAAATAAAAAATGAATTAAAAAAATTGATCTAAAGATAAATAATGAAATCTGTTCAGACTTAAAAAAAATTTTACCTAATTATACATTAGAAGTAAAATGATGAGAACTTACAACTAGTGAAAAAATTATTAATTTATTAAAATTATAATATGAAAATATTTTTATCTATATTATTTAATGCATTAATATTATTTGCACTTACTTATCTTTTAAGTGCAAATCCTGAAAAATGAGTAGAAGCTTGAATAATAGTAGAATGATGAATAAAAACATATATTATTTGATGAGCATTACTTTGATTAATAAATGTTACTATAAAGCCAATATTAAAAATATTATCTTTGCCATTATTCTTTGTATTTTTATGATTAGTAGCATTTATAGTTAACTGAGTAGTACTTTGGTTACTTGATTATATTTTCAATAAAATACTAGTTATACCAGGAATATCATATTCAATAAATTGAGCTGTAAATTTTATAATTGCAGTTGCAATTTTTACAATTTTGAATATGGTTTATTCAATATTATTTTCTAAAAAATAGACAAATGTTAGATATTTTAAAATTTAGCGAAATTATTATTGCTATATTATTAATTTTTGTTGTTTTAATACAAAACAAAAATGTTTCTTTAAATTTAAGTGATATGAGCTCATGAATGGGTGAAATAACTAAAAGAGGTCCTGAAAAAATACTTCAAAATGCAACAATAGTTCTTTGAGTATTATTTGTAATTAATTCTATAGCATTATTTCTACTTAAATAATTTTTCAGTATTTTATGATAACTCAAAAATTTCTTAAACTAAAAAAATACTTATTTTTAATAAGTATTCTATTTTTGTTTACTTCGCTTTTTCATCTTATATATTTATTTTTATATACAGATGCTAAAACTATTCCTGTAAAATGATGAACTATTTCAGAATGATTAATTTGAAATTTTCCAAGTCTAAATCCACTTAAAAATTTAACTTGAAATAATCAATATGTAATTTGATTATTATATAGATCTCTTTTAAAATATGATTTAGAAGAAAACAAAATAGTTTGAGATATAGCAAATTGTGATATAAGCACTCTTGTAAATATAGAGTGTTATATTAATGATGATGCAAAATGGTCAAACTGAGAAAAAATTACTGCTGAAGATATATATTCAACTTATGAATTAATAAAATCTACAAATTCAAATATAGTTTTAAATTCTCTTTTAGAATGAACTAAAATAGAGTATAAAGATAATATGATCACATTTAAAAATAATAAACAAGATATTAATTTTTTAAATGTATTTTTTCAACCAATTATTTCTAAAAAAACTATAGATAGTTTATCAAAAGAAAATATTTTTTGAAATTTTCCTACTACTGATTTAGTCTATTCATGAAATTTTAAAATTTCAAATGTAAGTTCTGATTTAACTTTATGAGTTTCTAAAATTATTTTAGACAAAAATGAACATTATGGTGAATGAAATATTTCAAAAGTAATAATAAATATATTCCCAAATATAAATACTTTTTTAAAAAATAAACAATCTGTAAATGTATTTAATGATGATGATAATATAATTTGAGAATCTGTACCTAGACTTCAAAGTAATAAATATACACTTCCTCAATTTGTTTGATTATTTATAAATCAAAATAAAGTAACAAATTTAGAGTTAAGAAATTACATATTTAATAAAATAAATAGTGATAATTTAATAGAGTTACTTTGAAAAGATAATTTTAGTGTAGTTAATAATCCTTATATTTGAGAAACTAAGATAGAAAAAGAACCAAATATAAAAAATTTTGAATCTATAATGAAATCTTTAGGTTATACAAAAAAATCTAAAAAAATAGAAGATTTATTACCTGTAAAAGAGGAACCTAAAGTAGAAGAAATTAAAGAAGAACCTAAAAATGTAACAGAAATTAAAGATGAAGATTTAGATATAGCTAAATTTCAAAAAAAATCTGAATTAATAGTAAAACCTACTTATGTAGAAAAATATAATTTTGTTACAAAAGAAGATATATTATTAGAATGAGTTTCTACTACAGATGTAGAAGAAATTTATATAAATGATTATAAATTAAGTGATTATAAAAAATGAGATACATCTTTTTTCTATAGACTAAAAACTTCAAATAATAATTTAAAAGAATGAAAAAATAATTATAAAATATATTTTGTAATTTGATGAAAAAAAATATTTAAAGAAGAAGTAAATTTTTTACTATATACTGACAAAGAAAAATTAAATACTCAAGAAAAAATATTTATAAAAGAGCTTTATTTAGCTGATTTAGAAGAAAAAAGTAAAGCTAAAGAACAAGCTCAAGAAGCTGAAGCTATAAAAGAAAGTGAAGCAAAAAAAGAAATAACAAATGTTAATCAAGTTGAATTTGAAAAAGTAAATAAATTGGATGAAAATATTTATTATGATAAAGATTTAAATCCATTTACATTAAGACTTTATTATCTAAATACAGAAAAAGCATTGGATGACACTGCTAACTTTGTTAAAAATTCTCTTAAAGAATTATGAATTGAAATAGAATTAATTCCTTTTGATTTAAATAATGTAGGTAAAGTACTAGCAAACAAAGATGACTATGATATGATACTTACTTGAGTTAATTTATGATATTTTGATTTTAATATATTCCCTTATTTTCATTCAAGTCAATCAAAAAATTGATATAATTTTAGTAATGTTAAAAAAACTAGTTTAGATATTTTATTAGAAGAACTAAAATCAAATATTTTAAGTGATGAAAAAATCAAAGAAAATCAAACTAAAATATTAGAAATATTAAAAGAAGAACAAGTAATAAAAACTCTTTATACACCTAAAATTAATCTACTTGTAGATAAAAATTTAAAAAATAAAGAAATATATGAAAGTTTTCCAAATAAATATTTAAGATCATATATATTAAACTCATCTTACATAAAAGAAGATAAAATAATTAACTTTGAAAATAAAAGTTTTGTTAACTTCTTTAAATTTATATTAAAAAAATTATATGAATAATGATATAAAAGAGAAAATAATATTACCAGCACGGAAAACTATCAGAGATGATAGTAAAATTAAAAAATTTTACATATTTCCATGACTACTTTCTATTATTTTCTTAACTGCTCTCCTTGTATATCAAGCTATATATACATATGTTGTAATTTTTTGAAATAATCAAGATGAAGTACTTAAAAAATTATTGTATTTTTTAGAATCTGATTACTGATTTAAATCAGTAATTATATGAATTATTTTTATAATAGTATATTTTTTATCAATTCCTATATTTGAATGATGATTAATTAAATATATTGATTTTAAAAATAAATGAACACCTATTTCATGAAGTGAAGCATTTTGACAATGATTATATAAATTTTTACCATTATTTGAATATAACAACGTATTTTCTGAATTTAAAATAATAAGTATATTAAACTTTTATTTATTTTCTATAAGATTTATTTGAATAGAGTATATAATGGTTATAAATTATATATTTATGGTAGTTTTTACAATTTGAATTATTTTAAATATATTATTTGCATATTCTAAATATGCAATTGTATTAAATAATAAAAACGTATTTCAAGCTATCTGAGAATCATCTAAAATAAGTATATTAAATTTAAAAAAGACTACTAAATTATATTTTTTAATTTTCTTCTTAAATTTAAGAGTAATAGTAAATTTTATAATTTTTCTATTCTTCCCTATTATGATATTTGTTGCTATATGATTAATAACAACTAAATTTCTATTAATTATTGCAATTACAATATTATGAATAATATTTATATGATTAATACTTGCATTATGATACTTAACAGCTGTTTTAGATGTATTTAAAACTGCTTTATGGTATTATGCATATGAAGAATGAAAGAAATACTTAGAAGAATAAAAAAAGAGACATATATGCCTCTTTTTTTATTTATAATCTAAGTAGTATTTTTTATAATAATCTAAAATTAATTCAAAATTTTGAAATACTAAATCTTCATTTCAAACACCCAATTCAATAGGATTAACTTTTAATGATATAAATCAATTATAAGCTGTTGTTTTAAGTTTCATTAAAAAGCTTTCAAGAGGCAAATTAGAAATTCATCCTCAAGCATTTCATGGTAATCATCAATCTTTATCGCTTAAATAGATATTTTTTATACTAGTTCAAAGGATTTTATGTGCTTTTATTATATCAATTCATGAACTTCAATCTAAAATCGATAAATCAAGTGATGTATCACCTGTTATTTTTTTAATATCTAATAAAGAAGAATTTCTATATTTTGGAATAACAAGTAATAAAAACTCAGGTTCGACATTTTTTATTGCGATTGAAATTTTGTTTTCTTTTTTAATTTTAGATAATTTTTTTGAAAACCAAGAAGTATTTAAGTCTTTAAAATAAGGAGGAGAGAAATTTAAAACTTGTGCTCCTAATACATTTGATAAAGATATAATTTTATCAACTGAATCCTCATCCAATCATTTAGAAGATACTGTTATTGATAAAACCTTTATTCAAATTGAATCGGATAATCATTTAATATAATTTTCATCCCAAAGATCATAATTATCATTTACTAATGATAAATCTATACCATCAAATCCAGCCTTTTTAGCGAAAGAAAAGACTCTATGAATTCAATATCAATTTAAAGATGAAGTAGATAATAATATCACTTTAGAATAATTAACATATAATATATATAAATAATACCATATAATTTATATTTTGTAAAAAATAAAGAAGAAAATTTAAACAATTAAAAAACTCTAACTTAGTATTAACTAAATTAGAGTTTTTTTATTTTTAAAATGGTGGGTGATATAGGATTTACCCTTAATGGGCATAAACTTCTCATCCAAAACATAAAAAAATTTTAACTTAGTATTACTAAATTAAAATTTACTTGTTATAAAAATGGTGGGTGATATAGGATTCGAACCTATGACCCCCTGCTTGTAAGGCAGATGCTCTCGCCAACTGAGCTAATCACCCGGGGTATAAATCAAAAAATGGTGCTCGAGGCAGGGATCGAACCTACGACCTTTGGCTTAGAAGGCCACTGCTCTTCCGCTGAGCTACTCGAGCATATAAAATATACACGGCATATCCATAAAAAAATTGATATCAAGATCTTGGCAGCTACCTACTCTTGCACATCTACGAGATGCACTACCATTAGCACGAGTTGGCTTAACTTCTGTGTTCGGGATGGGAACAGGTGTACCTCAACCGTTATAACTACCAAGAGCCTAATATCAATATTTAAATTGTGTATTTCGCTCAATAATCTGAATACTTAAAGTTAGTTAATCAATATCTTCAATAAATAATTGAGAATATAGTAATAAAATCCATTCGTCCGATTAGTATTGCTCGGCTGAGAATATCGCTATTCTTACACCTGCAACCTATCAACCATGTAGTCTCCATGGGGACTTATTGCTCTAGGCAGAGAAATCTAATCTTAAAGTAGGCTTCCCACTTAGATGCTTTCAGTGGTTATCCCTTCCGAACTTAGCTACTCGGCAATGCCAGTATACCTGACAACCGATACACCAGAGGTTCGTCCATTCCGGTCCTCTCGTACTAGGAACAGATCTCTTCAAATTTCTAAACGCCCACAACAGATAGGGGCCAAACTGTCTCACGACGTTCTGAACCCAGCTCGCGTACCGCTTTAAATGGCGAACAGCCATACCCTTGGGAGCTTCTCCACCCCCAGGATGCGACGAGCCGACATCGAGGTGCCAAACCGCGTCGTCGATGTGAACTCTTGGACGCGATCAGCCTGTTATCCCTAGGGTAACTTTTATCCGTTGAGCGACATCACTTCCACGTGTTAATGCCGGATCATTTTCGCCCACTTTCGTGTCTGTTCGACTTGTAGGTCTCTCAGTCAGGCCAACTTATGCGAATACACTATCTCTCCGATTTCCATCCGGAGATAGTTGACCATTGCGCGCCTCCGTTACTCTTTAGGAGGCAACCGCCCCAGTTAAACTACCCACCAAGCACTGTCCCCGAATTATCGGGTTAGAGTTACAATTTAAGAAGGGTGGTATCTCAAGGATGACTCCATAAGAACTAGCGTTCCCACTTCAAAGTCTCCCACCTATCCTGCACATCTTAAATTATAACCCAATACCAAGCTGTAGTAAAGCTCCATAGGGTCTTTCCGTCTTGCTGCAGGTAATCGGCATTTTTACCGATATTGCAATTTCACCGAGTCTATGCTTGAGACAGTACTCAGACCGTTATGCCATTCGTGCGGGTCGGAACTTACCCGACAAGGAATTTCGCTACCTTAGGACCGTTATAGTTACGGCCGCCGTTCACCAGGACTTAAGTTCAGTGCTTGCACACATCCCCGTAATCTTCTGGCACTGGGCAGGCATCACCCCCTATACATCATCTTGCGATTTTGCAGAGAGCTGTGTTTTTGGTAAACAGTCGCCTGAGTTCTTTCGCTGCGGCCTAGATAATAAAGTAAAATCTAGGCAGGTCTTATCCCGAAGTTACGACCGCTGTTTTGCCGAGTTCCTTAAGCATAGTTATCTCGTTCACCTTAGTGTTCTCCACTAACCTACGAGTGTTCGTTTACGGTACGGTTACCAATATCTTAACGCATAGAGGCTTTTCTCGATACCCGAATATATTAGAAGCCATTTAACGTTACATCCGAAGATGCAAGATAAATTTAACTTGACTCGCCATAGAGAACTGCGGATTTGCCTACAATTCATGACTCGTTTTTGTAACACAATTAATTAAGTGTCTTCTATATCCCGATATGTCCCCCCTTAGCAAAATATTAGTAGTTCAGGAATATTAACCTGATATCCATCAGCTGCTCCTTTCGGATTCACCTTAGGACCGACTAACCCTACATCGACTGCCGTTGTGTAGGAAACCTTAGGTTTTCGGCGGGGAGAGTTTTCATCTCCCTTACGTTACTCATACCAACATTTTCACTTCTGATATCTCCAGATGGGGTCACCCCTCTCCTTCAGCGACATACAGAACGCTCCGCTACCACTCTTTCGAGTTTACGTCTTCGGTTAATAACTTTAGCCCCGTTGAATTTTCGGCGCAGGTTCGCTTGACCAGTGAGCTATTACGCACTCTTTTAAGGAATGGCTGCTTCTAAGCCAACCTCCTGGTTGTCTCAGCAATCCCACATCCTTTTCCACTTAGTTATTAATTAGGGACCTTAGACAGTAATCTGGGCTGTTTCCCTTTTGACGATGGGACTTATCTCTCACCGTCTGACTCCTGATGTAAATTATACAGTATTCGAAGTTTGTCAGAATTTGCTAAGCCGCGAGGCCCGCTAGTCCTATCAGAGCTCTACCCCCATATAATAATTTAATCAAGGCTAGCCCTAAAGCTATTTCGCGGAGAACCAGCTATCTCTAGGTTCGATTAGCTTTTCACTCCTTCCCACAAGTCATCCAAAGGACTTGCAGCTCCAACTGGTTCGGCCCTCCATAGAGTTTTACCTCTACTTCAGCCTGCTCATGGGAAGCTCACCTAGTTTCGGGTCTAGTATGTATGACTTATCGCCCTATTAAGGCTCGCTTTCACTACGGCTCCGGATTAAACTTCCTTAACCTTGCCACACACACTAACTCGTTGGTCCGTTCTACAAAAAGTACGATGTCACCCGAAGGCTCCATCTCATTATAAGCATAAAATTTCAGGTTCTATTTCACTCCCCTCCCGGGGTTCTTTTCACCTTTCCCTCATGGTACTAGTTCACTATCGATCTCGAATACTATTTAGCCTTGGAGAGTGGTCTCCCCAGATTCAAACCAGATTTCACGTGTCTGATCCTACTCAGGAAGTAATAGACATTGTTTAAAATATTTTAATTTACGGGGCTTTAACCCTCTATGGCCAAGTTTCCCAACTTGTTCTCTTAATAATTTAAAAAATGTTAGGTTTATTAGCCTCACCTAATATTACTCCTACAACCCCGTGGTACCAAAAGCTACCTATACAGTATCCACGGTTTGGGCTGTTCCCGTTTCGCTCGTCACTACTCAGGGAATCTCTGTGATTTCTTTTCCATTGTTACTTAGATATTTCACTTCACAATGTGTCCTTCCGCTTTGCGGATTATACGAATTACTCGTATTGGGTTCCCCCATTCGGAAATCTTAGAGTTATAACGTTTCTTGTCAACTCCTCTAAGCTTATCGCAGACTTGTGCGTCCTTCATCGGATATTCGAGTCAAGGCATCCATTTTATGCTTTATTTCAATTTTATCACTATACTATACTATTAATTATTAGTAGAGTATTAACTAACTTTAACTATTCAGATTATTTTAATGAACAAAATAAACACAATATTAAAAGAAAATTCCAATTTATAAACTTTAGGAAAAATATAAGGAGATAGTCCATCCGCAGGTTCTCCTACGGATACCTTGTTACGACTTTAGCCCAGTCAGCAGTCCTACTATGGACCCTCATATTACTAGAGGGGCTTCCAATATTACTGCCTCCCATGCCATGACGGGCGGTGAGTACAAGACCCAGGAACATATTCACCGTAACATGTCTGATTTACGATTACTAGCAATTCCAACTTCATGAGGGCGAGTTGCAGCCCTCAATCCGGACTGAGATATGCTTTGAAGATTGGCTCCACATTACTGTATTGCTGCTCTTTGTACATACCATTGTATCATGTGTGTAGCCCCAGACGTAAAAGCCATGCTGATTTGACGTCATCCACACCTTCCTCCTTGTTAACCAAGGCAGTCTCTTTAGACATAATAACTAAAGACATGGGTTGCGCTCGTTAACGGACTTAACCGAACACCTCAAGGCACGAGCTGACGACAACCATGCAGCACCTGTCTTACCGCTCCAATAAAGGCACTCTCCTATCTCTAGGAAATTCGGTAGATGTCAAGTCTGGGTAAGGTTCCCCGTTTATTGTCGAATTAAACCACGTGATCCACTGCTTGTGTGGGTCCCCGTCTATTCCTTTGAGTTTTAATCTTGCGACCGTACTCCTCAGGTGGATAACTTATCGCGTTAGCTTCAGCACTGCGAGCGAGTCGCAACACTTAGTTATCAACGTTTAGGGCGTGGACTACAAGGGTATCTAATCCTTTTCGCTCCCCACGCTTTCGTTCATCAGCGTCAATATAGTTCCAGTAAGCTGCCTTCGCTTTTGGTGTTCCTCTAAGTATCTACGGATTGCACCCCTACACTTAGAATTCCGCTTACCTCTCCCTAATTCTAGAACTCCAGTTTCAAATACAAACACGGAGTTGAGCTCCGGTCTTTCATACCTGACTTAAAATTCCACCTACGAACCCTTTACACCCAGTGATTCCGGGTAACGCTTGAGACATACGTATTACCGCGGCTGCTGGCACGTATTTAGCCGTCCCTTATTCCTGAAGTACTCTCATTATGCTCCTTCAGAAAAGAAGTTTACAACCGTTAGGCCTTCATCCTTCACGCGGTGTCGCTCCATCAGACTTTCGTCCATTGTGGAAGATTCCTCACTGCTGCCTCCCGTAGGAGTATGGACCGTGTCTCAGTTCCATTGTGCCTGATCATCCTCTCAGACCAAGTATCCGTCATAGCCTTGGTGAGCTATTACCTCACCAACTAGCTGATAGAACGCAGGCCACTCCCCAAGCAATAAATTTTTACTCCAAAGAGACTATCCGGTATTAATCAGAATTTCTTCTGGCTATCCCTGACTTGGGGGCATGTACCAACGTGTTACTCACCCGTTCGCCGCTCTCTCAATATTTTATCAATCCGAAAATCTTTAAAATACCAATACCGCTCGACTTGCATGTGTTAGGCGCACCGCTAGCGTTAACCCTGAGCTAGGATCAAACTCTTTTAAACTTAAATGCCTATATAAATATAGGACTTTTTGATTATTTTGTTTTTCCTAGTTTAGAAATGGTTTTTTCTTTTAATATTCTGTTTATTTTAAAGAGCTTTTCTTTTTTCAAAGTAACAAGAGTTTATTAATTTATTTTATTTTGTCAAAACTTTTTTTAACTTTTTTTATATAGTTATTAATAGTATTTGACTAGATAAATTTTTTATGTCCTGCTTATTTTTTTGTGCTTAGGGATATTATGAATTTATTTTATTTTGTCAAAACTTTTTTCGACTTTTTTAAAATGAATTTTTAATACCTTTATTATATAGTTTATCAAATGTGTAAACTTTTTCTAAAGCTCGTGAATTGTATAAATTTTATTTATTAAGTCAAAACTTTTTATTAGTTTTTTTATGAACTTATTTATAAACAATTTTATATGTTTTCGTAAGCTGTAAAAATTTAAAGCTAAGGGATTCTATAAGTTTTATTTATTAAGTCAAAACTTTTTTAGTTTTTCTTTTAAACCTAATATATATAGTATAAAAAACCTTAAACTTTTATTTGTTTTAAAAGATGGTGGGCCTGGTTGGAATTGAACCAACGACCAATTGGTTATGAGCCAACTGCTCTAACCCCTGAGCTACAGGCCCATATTTCTATCTTTAATTATAAATAGGAATGGCGGAAAGGGAGGGATTTGAACCCTCGGAACCCGTAAAGGTTCACACCCTTAGCAGGGGTGCGCGATAAGCCACTCTGCCACCTCTCCAATTTATTTTAAAACAAAAAAAATGGCGGAGAGACAGGGATTCGAACCCTGGGTGAGTTGCCCCACGACAGTTTTCAAGACTGTTCCGTTCAACCGCTCTGGCATCTCTCCACACTAATTGTGTTACATTTGTTTAATGAACATATATTTTTTAAAAAAATGGCTCCCCAAGTTGGATTCGAACCAACGACCAAATGGTTAACAGCCATCTACTCTACCGCTGAGCTATTGAGGAATATATATTTGCTATCTACTAAGCGAGTGAGATTTTATATTTTTTTTTATTAAAGTCAAAATTTTTTTTTACTTTTTAACAACATTTATTTTTTTGGCTTAAATTAAAGCAAAATAAAATGAGATTTTAACAAAAATCTCATTTTTTAACAATGTAATGTTCTATATATTTAAACAAATTATACATCTAAGTTTCTTACATCTTTTGCTCTTGATTGAATAAATCTTCTTCTTGGAGCAACTTCATCTCACATAAGTATTTTAAATATTTCGTCTGCTTGTTCAGCATCGTCTATACTTACCTTGTACATTTTTCTAGTTGTTGGATCCATAGTTGTTTCCCAAAGTTGTTCTGGATTCATTTCTCACAAACCTTTATATCTTTGTATATTTTCTCAAGTTATTTGTTCAGCATCAATTATAGCTTGTTTTTCTTCTTCAGTAAATACATACCAAGATTTTTTTCATTTAGTAAGTTTATATAGAGGTGGTTGTGCTATATATAAGTACCCTCATTTTATAAGTTCTTTTAAATATCTAAAAAAGAAAGTCAAAAGTAGAGTTCTAATATGTGCTCCATCTACATCGGCATCCGTCATTATAACTATTCTATGATATCTAAGTCTACTTATATCAAAAGTTTCTCAAATAGAAGTTCATAGAGCTATTATCATGTTTTTAATTTCTTGATTACCAAAAATCTTATCAATTCTAGCTTGTTCTGTATTAAGTATTTTACCTTTTAATGGTAATATTGCTTGATGCTCTCTATCTCTACCTTGTTTTGCAGAACCTCAGGCAGAATCTCCCTCTACTATATATAGTTCAGATTTTTGTGGGTCTTTACTAGAACAATCAGAAAGTTTACCTGGAAGAGTCATTCATTCTAATGCACCTTTTCTAATTACAGTATCTCTTGCAGCTCTTGCAGCTAATCTAGCTTTTGCAGCTAAAAATACTTTTTCAATTATTTTTTTTGCAGTAGTTGGATCTTCTTCTAAAAATTCTAAAAATTTTTCAGCAAATACAGCATCAACAGCTCATCTTGCTTCAGCAGTACCTAGTTTACCTTTTGTTTGTCATTCAAATTGTGGATCTACTACTTTAACTGAAATAACACATGTTAATCATTCTATAACATCATCATTTGTTAAATTTTGATCTTTTTCTTTTAATATACCTTTATCTCTTGCATATTTATTTATAGTTCTAGTAAGAGCCATTCTAAATCATGTAAGATGACTTCAACCTTCTGGAGTATGAATATTGTTTACAAAAGTTATTATATTATCTGAGTATTCTTTATTATATTGCATAGAAAGTTCAACAAGTATGTCGTTTTTTTCTTTTTCTACATAAAAAACTTCTCAAATAGTATCTTCTTTTTTATTTAAAAAATTTACATAAGATTTAATACCTCATTCAAAATAGTATTTATAACTTTCTCAATTTCTCTCATCATTTAAATAAAGAGTGATTCATTTTGTAAGATATGCTTGTTGTCTTAATCTATTTTTAATAGTTTTGTAATCAAATTCAGTAGTTATTTTAAAAATACTTGCATCAGGATAAAATCTAACAATAGTTCCTGTATGATCAGTTTTTCATACAACTTTTATATCTCAATCGCTTATTCAAAGAGAAAATGATTGGTAATGAACTTTTCAATCTCTATGTACCCAAGCTTCTAATTTTGTAGAAAGAGCATTTACAACAGAAGAACCTACTCAGTGTAATCACCCTGATACCTTATAACCACCTCAACCAAATTTTCAACCAGCATGTAATACTGTTAAAATTGTTTCAAGAGTTGATTTACCAGTTTGATGATGTTTTTCAACAGGAATTCATCTACCATTATCTTCTACCATACATGAACCATCTTTTCAAAGAGTTACAGTGATAGTATCACAATAACCAGCCATAGCTTCATCTATAGAGTTATCTACTATTTCCCAAACTAGATGATGTAATCATCTTTCATCAGTTGAACCAATATACATTCATGGTCTTTTTCTAACAGGTTCTAATCATTCTAAAACCTGTATATTCTCAGCTCAGTAACTTTGTTCTGACATACTATACCTATTTATATATATAAAATTTAATAAATTAAATATAATAAACTTCTAAAAAAAATCAAGATTTTGTCTACTTAGAGACAAGAGATTTTAAAAAATGTTTTAAAACTCAAATTTATATATAAAAAACACTAAATTTTAAAAATTTAGTGTTTTTTATAATTTATTTCGTGTACTATTTTAATACAAAAATCTCTTTAATCGTAAATTTTTGGGTTTTAAAAGTGATTTTTGATTTTTTCTACCATACTTTCATTACAAAGCTTTTCAACTAAACTATAATCTTTATCTTTTAATGCTTGTCTCAGATTTGTAGCACTAATAGAGATTTTTTGTCAGTTGTGATTTACAAAAGAGCTTTCTCTAGATCGTTCTATATAATTGAAAGAAAAATTATTGAAATGATTTTCGTATTTTTTTATTATATTGTATGCACTATCATTTTTAAAATCTCAAGCATAAAAATTTATATCATTTATACCTCATCATTTTTCAAAAAGTATCTTATATATATTGTATATCCAAATCAAGTCACTTCTATCATCTAACAATTCCAAAATTTGTAACTTTGGATTATTATTGTATTTAAGAAGAAGTATTTCTTTTATATCTAAAAAACTAAGAGGATTGTTTTGGTCTCTATCTTTTTTTGTTCCAATAAGAATAATTACCTTTTCATTTTCAAGAAGAGCTTTATCAATAATAGATATATGTCATATATGCGGCGGATTTAATCTACCTATAAATAATCAAAGTGTCATATTAATATATTAAACATTACCCTTTCAAGCAGCTTCTAGTTTTGCTTGTTGATCTGCAACTGCGCAGGCATCAATTATTTGTCATAATCTTCACATCATAATTTGTGGTAATCCTGAGAAATTTTGACCAATTCTATGGTCTGTTACTCTATCTTGTGGGAAATTATATGTTCTTATTTTTTCACTTCTATCTCCAGAACCTACTTGTGCAAGTCTAGCTTCTCAAAGTTCTTTTTGTCTTTTTTCTTCTTCAAAAGTAAACAATTTACTTCTTAAAATATTCCGAGCTTTTTCTCTATTTTTATGTTGACTTCTACCATCTTGACAAAAAACCATAATACCAGTTGGGATATGTTTTAATTGAACAGCTGAATCAGTTTTGTTTACGTGTTGTCAACCTGCTCAACTTGATCTAGTAAAATTCATTTCAACATCTTCATCTTTTAAATCTATATCTACTTCATCTACTTCTGGCATTATAGCAACAGTTATAGTAGAAGTATGGACTCTTCATTTACTTTCAGTTTCTGGAATTCTTTGAACTCTATGAACTCATGATTCATATTTAAATCTAGAATATGCTCATACTCATTTAATTTCAAACATTATTTCTTTCATTCAACCAGTTTCATTTTCAGATTGATCAGAAACATCAACAGTAAATCATTCTCATTCAGCAAAAAGAATATATGATTTTGATAATTCTGATGCAAAAAGAGATGCTTCATCTCATCCTGCTCAAGCTCTTACTTCAACTATAATATTTCTATCATCGTTTGGATCTTTAGGTAATAGAGAAATTTTTAATTTTTCTTCTAAAATAGGAAAAGCATTTTCAGCATTTGCTATTTCTTCTTTTATCATATCTCTCATTTCTTCATCTTTTTCTGTATAAAGCATAGCTTTATTTTCTTCAAGAGATTCATAAAGTGATTTATATTCTTTATATAAATTTACAGCTTCATCAATAGATTTTTTTCTACCTGCAACTTCTCTCATCTTTTTTTGATCTTTGAAAATTTCAGGGTCAGACATTTTTTTCTCTAACTCTTCGTATTCTAAAACTAAATTATCTAAATTAAATTTCATAAAATGATTATTATTATTTTTTAAATTTTTGCGAATTATAAGAAAAATTACTTAAATAGCAAGAATAAAAAAACACCATTATTAATGGTGTTTTTTATTATAAATTATATCTTAATTTATCAAGTGGAATTTCTCTACCTGCAATAATAATTTTTGGCATTATTTGATCTTCATCACTTCACTCAAAAAATGATGAATTATCTCTACCTTCTTCTTTTATTATAACATCTAGTTCTGCCTCTAAAGTTTTAATTAATCCTATTTTTTCCATTACATCATAAACTCTTGCAATAGCTTCTAAATTTGAAAAATCAGTCATTCTAACTATTTGTTCAAGTCTAGCTCATGTTGCTTTAAATTTGTGTCATTCAACATATTCTAAATTAAATCTTTTTGGCACATCTTCACTATCATCTTTTAAATCATAGATTTTAACTTCTTTTATTTGATATCATTCATCTCTAAGAATTTTTTCTTTTGAATAATTATCAATTAAAAAATCTTTTAGTTCTTCAACTCATTCTCAAGTTGCAGCTGAAATTACAAAAACTTTTTTATCAAATTGTTTTTTAAATTCACCAACTATAAATTCTTTCATTTCGCTATCAAGTAAGTCTGCTTTTGAAAAAACAATCATTTCTTCTTTTGTAGCTAAATCTGGAGAAAAATATTCTAATTCTTTTCTTATATTTGTATAATCTGTAAATACTTGATCCATTCTATACATATCAAGAAGATGTAATAAAACTCAAGTTCTTTCAATATGTTTTAAAAATTCTATTCAAAGACCTTTTCATTGACTTGCTCAAGGAATTAAACCTGGAACATCTTCTATAACAAGTGATTTACCTTTATGGTCTAAAACTCATAAATTTGGAGTCAAAGTTGTAAATGGATAATCTCCTATTTTAGCTTTAACATTTGTTATATTTGATATAAGTGTTGATTTTCAAGCACTAGGAATACCAATAATTCAAATATCAGCAACAAGTTTTAATTCTAAATGTAGATCAACTTCTTCTGGCACATCTCACATTTCTGCAAAAGCAGGTGCTTGTCTAGTACTAGAACAAAAGTGAGCATTACCATATCAACCTCTACCTCATCTAGCAACTAAAAGTTTTACATTTTCTTCGCTTAAATCAGCAATGATTTCTCAAGTATTAGCATCTTTTACAATAGTTCAAACAGGAACTTTTAATATCAATTCTGGAGCACTAGCTCAATGCATATTTGATGCTCAACCAGCTTCTCAAGATTGTGCTTTTAATACTTTTTTATGTCTATATTCAGAAAGAGTATTTAAATTTGGATCTGTTAATAAAAAAACATCTCCTCATCTTCAACCATCTCACCCCCAAGGACCTCATTTCGGAATATATTTTTCTTTTCTCCATGAGATAACTCAATCTCATCATTTTCAAGAAATAACTTTAATTTTTACTTCATCAATAAACATTTTTTGATAATTAGATAATATTTTTAAAACAAATTTAAAAATTTTTACTTTTTTATAATAAAAACTCTAAAACCTATTTTAAAAGAATTTTTTAATTTTACAATTTAAAAAAGTTCCGAAAAAACTTTAATTTAATCGGAACCCCTTTTTTAAGTTTAAAATGGTGTCAATGAGTGGAATTGAACCACCGACCTCGGGGTTATGAATCCCGCGCTCTAACCAACTGAGCTACACTGACAAATTAAAATTGCAGGTGTCTTTATATTTATAATACCTAAAAAGTCAAATTTTTTTTGACATATTGATATAATTAAATAAAATACGACCACTTTTATAAAAAAAGTATTTTTATACCTTCCAATTTTTAATAATTGGATATTAACCCATAGGAATAACATGGCAAAATACGAATTAATGCTAATAATAAATCCTGCTATTTCAGAAGATCAAAGAAATGCTTCTGTTAGCGATTTAAAAGCTTTATTTGCAAAAAATGAAGTTACAATCTCAAAAGAAGATGTTTGGTGAGATAAAAAATTAGCTTACAAAATTAACAAATCAGATAGAGGTTTCTACATATTATTTGATTTAGAAATGAATGGTAAATCAATTAAAGAAATGTCTAAAGTAATAAACTTAGATAAAAACATATGGAGATATATGTTTACTAGAGTTGACGCTTAATTAAAAAAACTCCTAGCTTTTATACTTTTAAAACAATATAAGATGAGAACAGTTAATAAAGTTATACTTATTGGTAATATAACTAGAGATCCTGCAGTTAAAAATACTGAAGCAAACAAAAAAGTAGCATTATTTACAATTGCTACTAATAGATATTATAAAACTGCTAATGGTGAAAATAAATCAGAAAGCGAATTTCATAATTGTGTTGTATGGGGAACTTTAGCTGATAGATGTGAAAAATTTCTTACTAAAGGTAAGTTAGTTTATGCTGAAGGAAGATTAAAAACTAGAGTTATTGAAAAAGAAGACGGAACTAAATCTTATAAAACAGAAGTTGTTGTTTCAAATATTATTTTCTTAAATAAAAAATCAGACTTCGAAGAAGCTGGAATTATTGATGAAATAGATATTGAAGAAGAAGAAGATAAATTTTAATCCATTAAATGAATTAAAATTGATAAATTATCAAATCAAAATTGATTTGGTTTTAAATCCAAAATTTATTATATTAAACTAAAATATTATGACAAAAACTACTTGCCCATTAGATGGACAAAACATTGATTATAAAAATGTTGAATTATTAAAAAAATACATTACTAAATTTGGTAAAATAACTCCAAGATATTACAGTGGTGTATGTTTAAAAAATCAAAAAAAATTATCAAATGCTATTAAAAAAGCTAGAATTATGGCTTTATTACCATTTGTTAAATCTTTTGATCCAAATTACGAAGGGTAATTATTTAAAAACACTTTAGTTTAACTAAAGTGTTTTTTTAATCAAAGTCAAGTATTATATTTAAAAAACTTTACTTTTTATATTTTATTTATATACTCTGTCTCGTAAAATTAAGTTCAGTCAAAAAAACTGAACTTAATTTGTTATTTTAATATTAAAACATATTTTTTATGTCTTTTAGAAACATCGCCATTATTGCACACGTTGATCATGGTAAAACTACATTAGTTGATGAATTACTTAAAGCTGATGACAATTTCGACGAAAGAGTTGGTATTGAAACTTGTGTAATGGATTCAAATGCTCAAGAAAAAGAAAGAGGTATTACTATTTATTCAAAAAATACTGGTATTACTTATAAAGGTAATAAAATCAACATAGTTGATACTCCAGGGCATGCTGATTTCGGTTCAGAAGTAGAAAGAGTACTTAGAACTGTTGATAGTGTTTGTCTAGTTGTTGATGCTTATGAAGGTCCTATGCCTCAAACTAAATTCGTATTAAAAAAATCACTTGAATTAGGTCTTCATCCAGTTGTTGTTATAAACAAAATGGATAAACCTTCAGCAAGAGCTGATTGGGTTATTGATCAATTATTTGATTTATTTGTACAACTTGGTGCAACTGATGAACAATTAGAACATTTAAATGAACCAGTTTATGCTATTGCTAGAGAAGGTTTAGCTTGGACTGATGAAAATCCTGAAAGAAAAGATATTTCTCCTCTTCTTGATTTCGTAATGAATAAAATTCCTGAAGCTCCAAATAATACTGAAGCTCCATTTAAAATGCAAATTGCAAATCTATGATATGATAGCTTTTTAGGAAGACTTGGTATCGGTAGAATTTATGAAGGTAAAGTTAAAGTTGGTCAAGAAGTATTTATTACTTCTAATGAATGAGTTGAAAGAAAAGGTAAAATTACTGAAATTCTTACAAATCAATGATTAAATAAATTAAAAACAAAAGAAGCTATTGCTTGAGATATAGTTACTATTGCTTGAATATCTGATATATTCGTAGGAGAAACTGTCTCATGAGTAGTTTGAGCAGAACCAATGCCAGCTATACATATAGATGAACCTACTCTTAAAATGGAATTCTTAGTAAATAATTCTCCATTTGCTGGTAGAGAAGGTAAATTTGTTACATCAAGACAAATTAGAGATAGACTTGAAAAAGAACTTGAAACTAATGTATGATTAAAAATAGATTTTTCTAGTGGTGATAATTATGAAGTTGCTGGTAGATGAGAATTACACTTATCTGTTCTTATTGAAACAATGAGAAGAGAAGGGTTTGAATTACAAGTTTGAGCTCCAGTAGTAATTATGCATGAAGAAAACGGAGTAAAAATGGAACCAATTGAAAACGTATCTGTTTCAGTTCCTGCTTGAAATGAATGATCAGTTATCGCTGAATTAGGTAAAAGAAAAGGTTTGATGTCAAATATGGTTGAAAACAATGGTATAGTAAGTTTAGAATTTAGAGTACCTACTAGAGGTCTTCTTGGTTTTAAATCAGAATTTACTACTCTTACAAAAGGTGAATGATTATTATCAAGTTCATTTGATAAATTTGAACCATACAAAGGTCCAATTGAAAAAAGAGCTGTATGATCAATGATTTCTATGGAAAATGGTAAAACAATGGCTTACTCACTATTTAATTTACAAGATAGAGGTAAAATATTTGTTGAACCAGCTACAGAAATATATGAATGAATGATTATTTGAGAATCAAGTAAAGGTCAAGATTTAGCAGTAAATGCAACTAAAAATAAAAAACTTACAAACGTAAGAGCATCTGGTACAGATGAAGCTTTAAAATTAGTTCCACCTAAATTAATGACTCTTGAAGAAGCTATTGACTATATATCAGCTGATGAATATGTTGAAGTAACTCCAATATCAATAAGATTAAGAAAAAAATATTTAACTGAAACTGAAAGAAAAAGATTTGGTAAACAATAAAAAAATAGAGATTTAAATCTCTATTTTTTTATTGTTTTAATTTTATTTGCAAAATAATTTTAAATGTAATATTCTAATAATATAAATAAATAAATAAATAATTAATTAATAATAAATATTTATAATGAATAATGTTTTAAATATTAATAATGAAAATATAATTACTCAATCTGAAAGAAAAAGGATTGAATTTATTTTATCATTATTTCCAAATAATAGTAAATATAAGAATGAAAAACTCATATGAATAATAAAAAAATTTGGATGAAGATTAATAAAAAAAAGTGAAGATAATATAAGTATAAATTTTAATAAAGCTAAATCATTTATTGAGAAATTAACATGAATAAAAGATATTATTCCATTGCATATAACTTCAATAACAGAAAGATATGGAAAACCGATATTTCCAGATTGAACAGAAGGTGAGCAAAAATGTACTAATTATGAGTTAGTATCTGAATCAAATGTTTATTTAATAAAATCTAGAAACATAGTAATGAAAATTTATTTCCATTTAAGTAAAAATGAAATAAAAAATTACCATGATTTTCAAAATAAAATTGCAAAGCAAAAATATGATATTGATTATAATTGAGAAATTGAAGGCACAGAATTTAATTCAATTAATATCGAAGTAATGAATTTACAAGATAATAATATTATAGGTAATGACCATTCGGCTATTTATTTTGTTCCAATGTCAGGATATAAAAATTTAAGAGAATATTGAGTTAAAAAATATTCACCTATTTTAAAAGAAATAATGAGAGTAATAAAAGAAAAAAACTGATTAAAAAATTTTTCTGAATATATTGACCCAATGAATATACAAATTATAAGTTTAATTGACTGAACCTTATATTTAAGAATAACAGATATTTCTGATAATATAAATGAGACACTAAGATGAGAAAATCTTCTTGATTCAGAAAATAAAAAAATAGAGCCTGCAAAAGAAATAACAAAAAAATTGGTATGGGAAATTATAAATATATGAACATAAAAAAATAGAGATTTAAATCTCTATTTTTTTATTTCTCAAATTATTTCATTTACAAAATCAAATTCTCAGTCTCAAATTATGACAACATCATAGTTCTTTTTATATTCTTCTAAAAGTTCATCAATTTTATCATTTAAAAATCATATTTTAAGTAAACTATCATAATCAAATCATGTTATCATACCTGGATCCCCTAAACTATCTCAAAGCAAAATTACATTTTTTCTAGCTACTATATTTCCATATATATCTGGAAATGATTTTAAAACTGTTTCATCTTTATTAAACACATGAATTACAGGTTTATTATAAGATACTGCGATTCAATTTTCATCCCATATAAAACTATTTGATATAACTTTAATATTATCAAATAAAACATTATTTTGCTCTAAAAATAAATAATTTGAATCTGATCATAAACCGTTAGCTGATATTATTATAACAGGTACATTTTCAACTTGCATTTTTTTCAAAAAATCCTTAACTCATTCTCTAAATCTAATAATTCAAGAATTAATTGCCTTGTCTATATCCTGTCTTTTTAGTCAAGAATGAACTAGTAAATCTAAGTGTTTTTCCCACCATATAGTCATTTGTATCTTTTTTTCTTCTATGTCTATATTTGGATCTATTTCTATAGGATTATAGTAATCAAAAAGTTCATATGCTTTTTTACTATAATCTTCTCATAATATATTTTGTCTTCTCAAAACTGAAATTAAACTTGGTCTTTTTTCTCAGTTAATAAATTCCTTTGTAAGTGTTTTATCAAAATCTGAAAGTATATGAAGATTAGAAAAACCTCACTCAGAGATATTTCTTATAATTTCTTCATATTTATTTTTATCACTGATAATTATATTTTCCATATTTTTTTCTTTATAATTAACCCCATTTATTTTTAATCCAATCTCTCAAATTAACCAAATCAAATAAACTTATTTTTGTATCTATTTCTTGTCATTTTAAATCTATAAATACTTTTATAAATCAACTATTTTCTTTAAGTAAAAACTCTTTTAAATCATGTAAATCTTCTTTTTTTGCATGAGATGGAATAGTTATAATAAATTTATCTTCCATAATTTGTGCTCATACAATTCATATATTTTCATTTATTTTTTCCTCTAAAACTTCGTCAAAGTTTTCAGCTATTATAGCACAAGATTCATTATCTCATGTATCACAAATTACTTCTTGTTTTTCCTCTTCAACTATTTCATTTAAATTCATATTTATAAATCTTTTTGATTTATCAAATAATCATAAATCTGTAGCTTGTTCTCTTACTTGAGTAACTGTTGCAATTTTAATTTCACGAGATCTTATACTTTTTCTTTTGTATTCGAAATTTATATCAAGAGAACCTGTTACTATAACTATTCTATCTAGTAAAACCTTATCTTTATAAGTTTCTACATCTTTTGGAAAAATAACAACTTCAAAATCATAATCAAATCATTCACACTTCAGAAACATCATTTGTTTTCAAGTTTTTGTGATAAGTTTTCTAGCATCTATAACAACTCAAACTGCTTGAACAATCTCTTCCTTAGGAGGTAATTTTTTTGTTTTTTCTGTTTCTTTTTCACTATCTATTCACATTTCTAAAACTTTTGGCGGTTCATATTTTTCAGGATTTTGAATTTTGTCTAATTCTAATAATTCTTCAAAAGTCATTTTAAGTTTTTTTGTATTTTGTCATCTTCTAGCACAATATCTCTTTAATCAATCAAGTGCATGACCTGAAACAGCAAAACCAATCATTTCTTTTTCTCCGGCCAATTTTTCTTCAAAACTAAATTCTTCACTTTTTACAAGTTCTAATTTATCTTCAAATTCGCTATTATTGTCAAAAAGTCATATTTGACTAGTTTCTTTTTGTTTTTCATCACGACGACAATATTTTATTATATCATCAATTGAAATTTTCATTTGTTTTCTAACTCAAAACTCATCCATTGCTCCAGACATAATAAGAGACTCCAATGATTTTCTATTTACTACTTCTTTTCAACAAAGTTCTACAAAGCTATCTAAATCTTGAAAATTACTTTGTCATCTTGATTCTATAATTTTATCAATTGGTCAATCTCAAATTCACTTAATTGCTTTTAGTCAAAATCTTATATTTTTATCATCAATATAAGTAAAATGTTTTAATGATTCATTAACACTTGGTGGTAAAACTGAAATTCATTTTGCTTCACACTCACTTACTTCTAAAACAATTCTTTCCATATTTTCTTCATCAGATACCATAAGTGCAGTAAGAAATTCTGTAGGAAAATATGCTTTTAAATATGCAGTTTGATAAGCTATATAAGCATAACAAGCAGCATGTGATTTGTTAAATGAGTAATTTGCTGCAGGCATTATCATTTCAGTATATATATAATTTGTAGTTTCTGGCTTATATTGTCTATAATTAATACCTTTTTCTATAAATTCTTTTTTTAATGCTTCAATTACATCATGTTTTTTCTTTCAAACTCATCTACGAAGTAAATCAGCTTCCCCGAGAGAAAATCAAGCCATATATTGAACTATAAACATCAATTGTTCTTGATAAACTGCTATTCAATATGATACATCTAAAATAGGAGCTAAATCTTCATCTAATTTTCTTTTTTCTTCTAGTATTTCTTCTTCACTATATCAAGCTCATTCAAGAATTTTTCTCAAATCATCAGTTAAATATTTAAGTTCTTTTCTTTTGTATTTTACATCAATATAAGTTGGGATATAAGCCAAAGGCCCTGGTCTATAAAGTGATACCATAGCAATCAAATCTTCAAAAGAGTCAGGTGCTAAATCTTTTAAATATTTTCTCATTCAGTCAGATTCAAATTGAAATACTCAAGTTGTATCTCAAAGTGCAAAAACTTCAAAAACTTTTGGGTCATTTAAATCAATTCAAAGTATATCTACATCTACATTTTTATGATTTTTTATAATTTTTGTCGCTCTTTTTATAATAGTTAAGTTTCTAAGTCATAAAAAATCCATCTTTAAAAGACCTAAATCTTCTAAAGGATAAGCACTATATTGTGTAACTATACTTTCTGAATCTTTTGGTGGATGTTGAAGGGCTGTAAAATTAGTCATTGGCTCTGGTGCGATAATAACAGCACAAGCATGAACTCATAATTGTCTAACATTACCTTCTATTTTTAAAGCATTGTCTATAATCTCTTTATATTTTGGATTAGTTTCATAGGCTTCTCTAAATTCTATACTATCTTCCAATGCTCATTTCAATTTTGTACCTGGTTTTTCTGGAATAAGTTTTGCTAAATCATTCATTTCAGCAAATGGTATTCAATAAACTCTTCATACATCTTTTACAGCTGCTCTAGCAGCAAATGTACCAAATGTACAAATTTGAGCAACTCTATCTGCTCAATATTTATTTCTACAATACTCTACTACTTTATCTCTTCATGTATCAGCAAAATCCGTATCTATATCAGGCATAGAAACTCTAGCTGGATTTAAAAACCTTTCAAAAAGTAATTTATAAGGTAATGGATCTATATCTGTAATTCATGACAAATAAGCCATCAGACTACCTGCCGCTGATCATCTACCAGGTCAAACTGGTACATCATTATTTCTAGCCCAATTTATATAATCAGCAACTATCAAGAAATATGCATTAAATCACATTTCGTTTACTACAACAAGTTCATATTCTAATCTCTCTATTTTATCTTGTATATCCTGACTAAAACTTTTTAATATTTCTTTTTTTTCATCACTATAATAAACAAGTGACAAAGCTTTTAATTCTTCTGGAGAAGTTTCTGTTAATTTTTTACTTAAACTTGGTTTATCAAGTTTTTGAACAAGCTTAAAAAGTATATCTCTTGATATATTTGCTTTATATCTCCAATTTAATCAAGCAAAAGAAAGGTATCTAAGGTACCATTCATCACTTGTTAATTTTTTTACATAATCTTCTTTACTTCCTCATTTTGATTCATCATAATAATCATCTTTTTCTACTTCTAATGAATCATTATATATTTGCTTATCACTTTCAGGTAATTCATAAGTTGGGATTAAAATACCTCAAGTTTCTATATGAATATCAACCATTTCAGCAATCTTCTCTGTATTAGTTAATGCTTCGGGAATAAATCAAAACATCATTTGCATTTCTTCCTCACTCAAAAAAGAATAATCTCAATTTCTAAGTGTTGGTCTATCTGGATTTTCTAATTCATGACCTGTTGATAAAGCCATGATTACATCTTGAGTTTTTGCATCACTTTTATCTATATAATAACAATTATTAGTTGCTACAACAGGAATAGAGTATTTAGAATTTATTTCTATAAGTTTATCTGTAACAAATCTTTGTTTTGGAATATCATCATGATAAATTAATTCAAGATAATAGTTTTCTAATCAAAAAACTTCTTGATATAATTTAATTCTATCAAGAATAACAGTATCATCTCTTCAAGATAAAATATAATAAGGTATTTCTCATGAAATTGGACCTGACAAACAAACCATTTCTAAATCTAAAACTTGCTCTTTTAAAAAAACAATATCTTCAAATTTTATTTTTGATATAGTTCAAGGATTATCTAAACTAGCCTTTGAAACAAGAGATATAATATTTCTATATCATTTCAAACTTTTTGCTAATAATACTAACTTATGATTTATTTTTGAATCTAGTGATGATTCTACATAAATTTCTGTTCATAAAATAGCTTTAATTCAAGCATATTTTGCTTCTTTATAAAGTTCATGACACCCATGTATATTTGAAGTATCTGTTATAGCAATTGCTTTCATACCAAATGAAACAGCTTTCGCTACATAATCTTTTGGTTTAGGAAGACCTTCTAAAATACTATAATGACTATGATTATGTAAGTGTACAAACATAAATTAAACCTATTATTATATCTAAAATATTGTTTTTATTGTATCTATTTTTTATTATTTATCTACTTTTTTTCATTTTTTTGCATATTTTAAATTTTAATGTTAAAATAAGTTTAAATATTAAATAATTTTATAAAAATATGAATCCTTCAGAAAAATTAATATCAATAGATAATGAAACTGGAATTGAGCCTAAAATAAATAAAGGAATTAAAAATGTTGAGCAAGTTGCTAAAACAAACCAAGCACTTGGTATGTTAAAAATCATAGATTCTCAAATTCCTGATTTTGATATAGATATGACATATGATAAAAAAAATGATAGATTTTATTTTGTCTCTTGAAATCAAAAACTAAATATTCCTCTATCTTTAAATGAAATAGAAGAAATGTGAAAAATAATTACAAAATTATTAAACAATAAAAATGAGCTTTGAATTACTTGAAAAGTTGATTTTAGAAGAATATTTGAAGTAAAATTATTTTGAAATGCTAGAGATAATGAAGTTTATTATAAATGAACTCAATTAGATTGAAATTCTGTTAATATAGAAAAGGCTACTTTTAATAACAATATTGCAGAAGAAATATATAAATTTAATCAAATTGTAAAATGAGTTCCAAAAGATAAATGGGTAATAGAATGATCTATTTGAAGTCCTGATGAAATTGGTATAAAATAAGAAAATAAGTTCTGTTTTCTTATTTTTTTTATCAAAAAATATAAAAAATATTATTTTAAATACAAGTATAACATTATGTCAATCAAATAATGTTTATTATTAAAAAAATATATGATAAAATATTTAAAGATAATTATTAAAAATACATAAATGAAAAAAATACTTTTTATCATAGCTTGATTATTTATAAACTTAAGCCAAACATTTGCTTGAGTATTATGAACATGAGACAATACAAATACAAAAACAAAAGTAGATCCTACAAAAACAACTCAAACAGAAAAATCTATGCTAGAATGAACTTGGTTTGATGTAAGTGATGGCTGATTATTAACTGATTTAGCTACTTGGGCTATAATTATAATATGAGTATTTTTTACATTTGTAATAGTTAAAAAAACTATTCAACTAATGTTTGAAGTTTGGTATGCAAAAAATCTTAGGTATTTAAGAATTACACTACCTAGAGCCGATTCAAAACTAGATAAAGAAAAAGAAACAAAGAAAGATTTCAAAGAAAAAATAGGTACTATGAGCATGTTTTATAAAGCTATACACAAATTAAGTGAAGCTTGATTAAGAGATACTCTTATAAATTCTATTTTTTGACATTCAAAAATATCACTTGAATTAGTTTATGATAAAGGTGAAGTTACTTTTTTTATAGTTACATTTAAAAATTATGTAAATCTTATAAGTCAACATTTAACTTCAACATATAATGATGCTGAAATACTTATAATTGATCCAAAAGAAGGTTGATATGTAGATCTAGAAGAAAAATGATATCATATGAGATGAGCATCTCTATGAAAAGAAAATGATGATGTTTTTCCTATAAAAATATTTAAATATTTAGAAGATGATCCATTAAACAACTTTACAAATGTATTTGGATGATTAGCAAAAGATGATAAAGCTGTTTTTCAATTAGTAATAAAACCTGAACCTTCTAGTTACAACAAAAAAGCTATAAGAGCAGCTTGATTAGTTGCTAAATGAAAATATAAAAAAGAAAAAAAACACTTACTTGGTTTTTTAAGTTTTCTATGGAATCCATTAGTAGCAATGATTCAATGACCAGATAGTATGGTTGCTTGAAATAATGCTCCTTGAGCAAGTGAATGAGATGCATATAAAATATTTAACCAAGCAGAAACAGAAAGTCAAAAAGTAATGTGAGAAACAGCAGCACAACCAATGTTTAAATCTTCAATAAGAATAATTGTTTCAAGTAAAAATAAACAAAACTCTGAAGATTGAGTTCATGCTATAGTTGCTGCTGCATCTATGTATACTGATGAATATAATAATGCACTTGATAATCCTCAAATTCTTGAAGATGCTCTTCCTTGGTTTTTTACGCCTATGAGACATTTTTGATTTAGACATAAATTAGTATGATTTTTTCAAAATGTATCTTGGTTTTCAGCTGATGAAGTATCAACACTTTATCATATGCCAGATATAGTATATAATAAATCTCCAATAATTAATTGGTTAGAATACAAGAAATTACCACTTCCTCATAATGTAAAATTTCCAAAAGATCCTACAATTTTAAAAGAAAAAGTAGAAATATGAAAAGATGAAAATTGAAAAGTAGTTTACAAAGAAATCTGAGTTGATGAAAATGGTAAAGTAATTTATGAAGAAATTGATGTTCATAGAAAATTATGATGATTTCCAGTTTTTAAAGATTGAGTATTATTATGATGGAATGAATATAGAAATAAAAAAGTTCCTGTATACTTTTCTAGAAAAGATAGAGGTAGACATCATTATATAATTTGAAAATCATGAGGTTGAAAATCTGTTTTTATATGATATCTTGCTAGACAAGATGTTCGGAATGGAGACTGAGTTTGTGTAATTGATCCACATGGAGACCTTGTCGAAGATGTACTTGCATTTACTCCTAAAGAAAGAGCGAAAGATGTTATTATTTTTGATCCAAGTGATGATGAAAGACCAATGTGATTAAACATGTTGGAAGTAATATCGACAGACCCTGAAATCAGAAAAAGAGAAATGGACAGAGCTGCAATGGATGCAACTGAAATATTTATAAAAATATTTTGAGATGAAGTTTTTGGTCCTAGAATACAACATTATTTTAGAAACGGATGTTTGACACTTATGGAGGATGTCGAAGATGGTGGTACACTTATAGATGTTCCTAGGCTATTTGTAGACGATGCCTTTATGAAATACAAAGTGTCTAAAGTAAAAAATCCTGTAGTTAAATCATTTTGGGAACATGAATATGCAAATACTTGAGAAAGAGAAAAACAAGAAATGATTCCTTATTTTTCAAGTAAATTTGGTCCATTTATTACTAATACGACTATTAGAAATATCATTGGGCAACCTAAATCTGCATTCAATATAAGAGAAATGATGGACAATAGAAAAATACTTTTAGTAAACTTATCAAAAGGTAAAATTTGAGCATTAAATGCACAATTACTTGGTTTGATATTTGTATCTAAAGTAAACATGGCAGCGATGTCTAGAGCAGATATACCTGAACCTGAGAGAAAAGATTTTTATATGTATGTTGATGAGTTTCAAAACTTTGCGACTGAAACATTTTGAGAAATATTATCAGAAGCCAGAAAATATCATTTAGCTTTAGTTATGGCTCACCAATTTATTGCACAAATATGAGGTAATAGCTGACAAAAATGAGATAAACCTAGTATTAAAGATGCCGTTTTTGGTAATGCCTGAACAATTATGAGTTTTAAGGTGGGTGCTGATGATGCTGAATACATGGAAAAAGAATACGCTCCTCTATTATCTCAACAAGATATTATATGAATTGCTAACTTTACTGCTTATTGTAAATTAAATATAGATAATGCAACAACAAGACCATTTGACTTAAAAACAATATGGGATAATAATTATAAAAACTTGGATGTTGCAAATATAATAAGAGAATATAGTAGAAAAAAATATGGTAGAAAAAAGAAATATGTTGATATGGAAATAGAAGCAAGACTTTGAATTATGCCAGAATAAAAAAACAGATAGATAAAACTATCTGTTTTTTGTATTTTAAAAATTATTGTGATATTATAATATAGATAATAATTTTTAATAAATATTCATGAAAAAATTAATCATAACTATATTGGTATTCTCAAGTTACTTATTTATAAATTTAAATAGTGCTTACTCTTTAGATATCAACTATGTTCCTACTGCAAACAATGTTCAAGTATGAAATAATAGTGGATGAAATGGAATATCAAATGACTACTTAAATCAATTATGAAGTAATTGAGATATAAAAGTATGAACTGAATGAGAAAGATCAATATATTATTTTTTATATTCAGTTGGTAAAGATTTAAAAGCCATTTTCTATATTTTATCAGGTTTATATTTTTTGATACTAGTTATTAAGCTACTATTTTCTGAAAATACTGAAGAAGAAGTTTGAAATTTCAAAAAATGAATTATGTGGATAACTATTTGAATAGTAGTTATGCAAATATCATTCTTTGCTATTAATACTCTTTATGCAAAAGACGTTTGATGAGTTCTAGCAAATAATCTAACAAAAAACTTAATAAGTCCTATAATAAAAATTCTAGAAACTGCTGCTTCATTTTTCTTTATATTAATTGCTATCTACGCATTCTACTCAATAATTACTGCTAATTGAGATGAAGAAAAAGTTAAAACTGGAAAAATGAGTATTTTCTATTGATTGATATGATTCATAGTTATAAAATTAGCAAAAGAAATAGTAAATGCAAGTTACTGAAAAGTTGATTGTAATGAAATGACTATACTTTGAATTTTTCAAATAAATTGAAGTAATTGTAACGCTGACAATCAAATAGCTTGATTATCTGAAATTATAGTAAAAGTAATAAATTGGATGAATTGATTTGTATGAATTGCTGTAATATTAATGATAGTATATGCGTGAGTTCAAGTATTATTTTCAGCTTGAGATGAAGAAAAATTAGGAAAAGCAAAAAGTTCTATTATTTACATAGTTATATGAATAGCTATTCTAATTATGAATTATTTCATACTAACATTCTTATTAAGACCAGAAGCAATTATTTAATATAAATTAAAAATATGAAAATTACAAAAAAAATATTTCTAACTATCATTGCATTATTCAGCATTTTTATAGTAACAAATACTTATGCTGCAAATGTAAAATGATTAGATTGAATAACTAATGAAAAATCAATTGCAATAAGTTGATCAAGTTCTGATATATCAGATACTGTTTCAAATGTTACATTTACCATATTAGGTAAAATTAAATATGTATTTTCTTGAGTTTTACTTATATTTTTAGTATACTCATGAGCGCAAATGATTATGTCAATGTGAACAGATGACGATAAATTATCAAATGCAAAAAGATCAATTTGGTATAGTGCAATAGGTTTATTTTTCATAAATATGCCTTGAACAATATACAATGCTGTAAAATGAGATAAAACAACTGTAAATGGATGAATTTGAAGTTCATGGACAAATGAAATATGAACATCAACAACAAATTTATTTATAAATACAGATGTATTTGTTATAACTTTAAATAATACTATTATCAAATTTTTAGAAATTATTCTTGTATGATTAGCTATAATGATAATAGTTATTGCATGATTAAAAATACTAACTTCTAGATGAAGAGAAGATCAAGTAACGGAAGCTAAAAATAAAATTATATGGTCTATTATTTGACTGATATTCGTATGATTTATAGAAGCTTGGCAAAAATTTGCTTACAAATGAGAAATATCAGCTTGAAAAGATATTTTTGAAACTATTGCTAATTTAGCTTTATTCTTGGCTTGACCTATAGCAATATTTTTCTTAACACTAGCATGATATTATTATATAACATCTGCTTGAGATGAAGAAAAAGCAAAAAAATGAAAAAGCATAGTTGTAAATACAGTACTTGCGACTGCAATTCTACTAATTTCTTATATATTTTTATATGATTTAATGAATTTTTAATATGAAAAAAATAATTTTAAGTTTACTTATAATAACTAGTTTATTATTTCAAATAGAATATAGTTTTGCTTGAGAAAGTGGTACAGTAAAAGTTAGAGTTACTGAAAAAATACCATGAGTTGTATGTGAAGATGTTAAATATGAAAGTTGAGCTAAAGAATGACAATCTGTTCCTAATTTATATGATTGTAATGTTGAAAAATGAGCTAAACAAATAGTATCAATGCTATGAAGTATAATAAAATATTTTACATATTTAGCATTGTTAGGTTGAGTTTTATTTATTGTATATAATGGTATATTATATAGTATGTGATGAATTGACCAATCTATGAAAGATGATTCTAAAAAAAGAATTGTTGCCACTCTAATATGATTAATTTTATTATTACTTAGTGGTCCAATACTACAAATAATTGCTCCATGGATATATAAATAAAAAATTTATAACAAAAAAAGAAAGTGAAAAATTAATTTCACTTTCTTTTTTAGTATTTAATTGGTTGCGGAGATAGGAATTGAACCTATGATCTTCGGGTTATGAGCCCGACGAGATACCACTTCTCCACTCCGCGATAAAAAAAATAGCAATAAGTATTTGGTACGGCTACGGAGAATCGAACTCCGGTTACCGGGATGAAAACCCGATGTCCTAACCACTAGACGATAGCCGCTCATTTCTTATTGCAAAACCAATTATATGTAAAAAAAAAATTAGTCAAATTTTTTTTTGACTAATTTTTTATATTATTTACCCTTCATTTCAGAAACTCCATCCCATTCAGAAGAAGGAGGATTTTTTATGTAAAATTCTGACATTTCTAGATAAAATTTACTTGGATTATCTCATAATTTTATTAAATCTAAAAATGATTTTTTTGCAGACTCAAAATCTCTTGAATTATATAAATTTAATGCATTTTCAAATAATGTTTTTATGTTTAAAATTTCTTCTTTAATTTCTCATTTTAGTCATAATAACTCATATATTTTAATAGGTTTACTTTTTCATTTTACTCTTATTTTATCAAGATATCTAAATTCAAATATATCTTTAACTTCTTCATAAATAGATTCACTAGCACAAATGTATGTTCAATAAAATTTATTTACTCATTCTAAACGTGAAGCTAAATTTACACTATCTCATAGAGCTGTAAATTCCATTTTTCTTCATGATGATCATATATTTCATACAATTGCTTCTCAAGCATGTAAACCAATTCTAACTTTTATTGTAGAAAAACCACGTTTTCACCATATTTCATTTAATTCTAAAAGTCTTTTTTGTTGATACAATGCTGAAATACATGCATTATAGGCTGAATTATCATATGGAGTAAATGCTCACCATAAAGCCATTATAGCATCTCATTCATATTTATTTATAAATCATTTCTCATCCATTATTATATCTGACATTTCAGATAAAAATTCTCTAAGAAATGCTACAAGTTCTTCTGGCTCAAATTTTTCTGAAATTGTAGTAAATCATTCAATATCAGAAAAATATATTGCTAAATTCTTTCTCTCTCAGTCTAAATTTATTTTTCATGAATTTGATAATACTTCATCAGCAATTGCTTTTGAAACATATTCTGAAAGTGCTTTATTTAATTTATTTTTATTTTTATTTTCTACTATATATTTTACTGTATTTGATATAGTAAGAGATAATACCAGGGCAAAAAATAATTCAAATAAATAATTTAAAAGATATGATGTAAATATAAGAATAGTTATTGGAAATATAACTAAAAAAATAGATGTAATAGCAATATTACTAAAAACAAGTACATAACCTGAACGTGATAAATTAGAATAAACAGATAATAATATAAGTGTAAATATTAAAAGTATTTCTAAATTTTTATCTAAAAATAAAAGATAATTTTTTGTTAATATAGTATTAACAATATTTGCAAGTACATAAACTCAATATTCAATACCATTTGGTGTTTGAAATATATCCTTAATTCACTTAGCAGTAGCTCAAATAAGTACTATTTTTCATTCAAAATCTTTAGGATTTATTTTATTTTCATAAACATCAAGAAAAGAATATGATGGAAATTTAGAATATTTATTTTCACTAGTTCATGGTAATGGAATAAAATTTACTAATACATCCTTATCTCATGAAAGCAAAAATGGTACTTTATAATCTGGCCTTACATAATAAAAATCATTATCAGCAAATTCATAATTTATAAAATCTTTATTATAAAGTTTAGAAAAATAGGCCTTTAATATTGCAATACTAAAGTGGTTATAATTTGAAATTGTTTTATCACTATTATATATTTCAGCAGATGGTCTAAAACTAGTAACAACATTTGTCTTAGTATCTACATTTGGTTGATAATATCAAAATGATAATGCTCCTGATAGGAATTTATCAAGTGGTTTTTCAATAACACCTAATGTTTGTCAACTAAATGACTTTGAAATAATTGCTCATCATAAAATTACATTTCATGCCTCATTTATAGCATTTGCAAAAATTTCATCTCATTCTGAATCCAAATTATTGTTATTTGCAAAAATAATATCAAACCCTATTATTTCAGCTCCTGCATTGTTTAAGTTTTCAATTATTGGTTTATAATCTCTTCTAGAAATTGGAAATCATAATTTATCTAGAGTTTTTTCATCAAAAGTTACTACAACTATATCCTTATTTATAAGTTGATTTACCTTTGAATCATCTAATATATATATTTCATTCTTAGTCTTTATAATAAATGATTTAATTTTTTCATTTATTACATAAAAAGGATTACTTAATATCAAAACTAAGAATAATATAAAAGTTGAAATAAATATAGTTAAAAAAACTCTATTTTGTAAAAATTTATTACTCAAAATATACTAATTATTAATTAAAGTATTAATTTTATCTCATATAACAGTTTTAGCAGCATCTTCTACATCAGATATTTTTTCAATAACATTAGTATCGTTTGATCAAAATGTGCTTTTTAATAAATTTATATTATTTAAAAGTGATTCTTTTACACTATCTCATAAATTAATTTTTTCCAAATATGGTAAAACTTGTTCTTTTATATTAATATACTCTGAATTTGAATTAATTACTGTTAAAATTCACTCTAGTGAATCATAACTCTTAGTCCCTATAGAATCCTTTAAATCATATATAAAACTCTCTACAATAGCTTGTTTTTCATTTTCTGGAGCTATATTTAAAAGTTTTTCTTTAACAGAAAGTTTCAAATCAAATAATTGTGTATCATCTTCTGATCAAATGAAATTTAATTCTTGATATGAAGATAATAATTCATTATATAATTCTTTTTTATCTTCTATAGATAAATTATCAACTTTAGTGTTACTAAGTGCAATTAAATTATTTATTTTTGATTGTAATTCTAATTTTAATTTATTGATTAATTCAATATCAAATTTTCTATTTAATTCATCAAAAGCATTATCTCTAATATTTTTTATAAATTCTTCTAATTGTATAAATGTAAAATTAGACAATGAAATAGGTTTCTTTTCTTCAACTTCAATAGTTTCTCAAGTTGATTTTGTTAATTCTACTTTATGATCAATTACATATAAGTAATCTTTTTCTAAATCTACATTAAAAACTGTTCATCTTACAGCAGCTTCAGTATCTGCAAATGTTTGTTTAAAATAAGAATCTTCTGGAACAAAACTAACTACATTTGACCAAGTTTTTCAATTCATTAATTCAAAAGAAATATTTAATTTTTCTTTATTATTTGAAACATAAAGTTCATTAACTTGAATTGATGTGTTTCATCAAAGTCTTGTTACACTTCAATCTCACCATTCTATTATAGCTAATGAATCTTCTTTTGTTGTTTTTACAACATCATTTAAAGTAAGTTTATGTTTTTGATTTTTAACTAAAAATATATCATTAACATAAGCTTCTCATTCTATTAACTCAACATATGAGCTTCTATCAACTCATTTTTTAAATAAAGATATATATATTGAAAATCAAATTATAAAAACAAGTAAAATCAATATAAAATATATAAATTTATTTTCTATTTTTTGCATTATAAGTATTATAAGATAGTAAACACATATATATTATATAAAAAATCTTAAAACTCAAAAAATATGAAAAAACAATATGTTTTTCTTATAATGATAGTTATAACACTCTATATTTTAATACTTATTTGAAAGTTCAAATATAATGAATATAAAATAAATTCACATATAGATTATATAACTACTCTAAATAAAGAAATTGAAACGAAAATAATTAAAGCAACTGAAATTATAGAATATAAGACCTCAACTGCATACAAAAATAAAATATTAAAAGAAGAACAATGATTTAAAAATAGATGAGAAAAAGTAATATATTTAACTAGTGAAGATAAATATAATAAATTTACAAAAGAAATTGAAGAATATAGAGAAGAAGTAAAAAATATAATTGAAACTGAAAACATTAATAATACAGATACAAAAGAAATGACTATATTTCAGAAATGGATTTATTTTTTATTTAATAAAGATATAAGCATATAAAAAAAACAGAGGAATAATCCTCTGTTTTTTTTATAAATCTGAAAAATCTGATGGTAATGTATCTATATCATTTATAGTATTTACAGTATCTACTGATGATGAATTTCAAAAAAGTTTAGTTCATATTTCTTCTATCTTTTCAAAAATTCTTTTTGGTTCTGCATATTTTTCTACATCTAATCCTAATAATCTTCAAAATATAGGAAAAACAAATATAGTAAATACAGTTACGATTATTCATATAACTGCGTATCTAATTGTATTTATAGCAGGTTTAATTTTTTCATCTTTACCACCTGATAAAATCAATAATAATCATCCCCAAAGAATAAATAAAATTGAAAACATTCCAGAAGCTAAAACGAAAATTGAAATAGCCAATAAAACAAAATCTCAAAACTCCATATTATTTCAAAATAATGAAGTTCCAGCTTCTATAGCATATGCTGTTTCTACTATCATAACTTAATAATTAATATTAATCTAAAACTTTTAAATTTATTCTTTTATTAGCTTTTACTCAATACAATCTAAGTAAAGATCTAATAGAATTTATATTATTTCATCACTTACCAATAATACTTCACATATCTGCTTTGTCAACTGATAGTGTTAAAAGTGTACCTAATTCATCATCTGTTTTCACTATATTTACAGCTTCTTTATTTGAAACTATATTTTCAACTATAAATTTTAAGAAATTAACTTCATCCATATTAATTTATATTAAAAAATAATATCCTTCAAATAAAAATTATTGAAGGATTTATAATTATAAAGAAACGTTATTAAGTTTCATTAATTTTTCAACTCTAGGAGAAAATTGAACTCCATGAGAAACGTAAGTTTTTACTTTATCTAAATCTTTAATTTTAAATTCTTTAGAGATTGGATTGTAAAATCCTAAAACTTCTTTGTAACCGTGTTTAGCAGCTGCTGTATGTTCAGTAACCACTACTTTAAAGAAAGGCATATTTCTTTTTCAAGCTCTAGATAATCTTATTTTTAACATATATCAAGGTATAAATTATAAATTAGTATAAATTATTTTTTTTAAATTGAGAGTTTAAAACCAAAAATTATATTTTTAGCTCAATAACCATCAACTTATAAATATAATTTTTAATTATTAAGTTTTTATTTTATTTTAAGTATGGTGCCCAGGGCGGGAATCGAACCCGCACTACCGAAGTAACAGGATTTTAAGTCCTGCGTGTCTACCTATTCCACCACCTGGGCAAACTTCGCAAAGCGAAGAGTAAACTATATTATATTAATCAGTTTTTTCTTAAAGTTTTTAAACCTTTAGCAGAAACTCTGATTTTATAAACGATTCCTGTTTCAGGATCTTTTATGTTTTTATAAAAAAGATTTGGGTAAAATTTTCTTTTTGTAGCTCTCATTGAATGAGATCTATTATTACCTACAGCAGTTCTTTTTCATGTAACTTCACAAACTCTTGACATGGTTTTTATATTTAATTAAATAATTTTTTATTAAGCTTTAATTTCAATTCCAACTCCATTTGGTATACTTAAACTTTGAAGCATTTCCATAGTTTGAGCAGATGGTTCTAAAATATCAATTAATCTTTTATGTCTTCTAATTTCAAATTGTTCTCTTGCATCTTTATTAACAAAAGTTGATCTGTTAACTGTAACTTTTTCAATTTTTGTAGGTAATGGAATTGGTCAAACAACTTTAGCCCCTGAATCATTAGCGATACTAACTATTTTTTTAACAGCTTCGTCTAATAATTTATGTTCAAATGCTTTTACGCTAATTCTAATTTTATTTGCAGCTTTTTTTGCCATAATATTTTTTTATAATTAATAAACTTTAATGTATTTCTAATTTCCCAACACTATTCTATAAAAAGAATAATGTTGGATTTATCAGATTACATTAATTATGCTATAATTTTAGCAACAACTCATGAACCAACAGTTCTACCACCTTCTCTGATAGCGAATCTTAATCATTCAGTCATCGCAATTGGAGATTGTAATTTAACAGTCATTTTAACGTTATCACCAGGCATAACCATTTCTACACCAGCAGGTAATTCAATATCACCAGTTACATCAGTAGTTCTGAAGTAAAATTGTGGTTTATATCATTTAAAGAATGGAGTATGTCTACCACCTTCATCTTTACTAAGTACGTATACTTCTGATTCAAATGAAGTATGAGGTTTAATTGATCCTGGTTTAGCAAGAACTTGTCCTCTTTCAACATCTTCTCTTTGAATACCTCTTAATAAGATACCAGCATTATCTCAAGCTTGTCCTTGATCTAATAATTTATGGAACATTTCAATACCTGTAACAGTTGATTTTTGAGTATCTCTAACTCAAACGATTTCGATTTCTTCACCAACTTTAATAACTCATTGTTCAATTTTACCAGTAACTACAGTACCTCTACCTTTAATAGAAAATACGTCTTCAACTGGCATTAAGAATGATTTATCTAAGTCTCTTTTTGGAACTGGAACGAATGCTTCAACAGCATCAAATAATTCAAGAATTGTTTTAGCTCCGTATGCTTTATCCATATCAGTTGGATTTTCTAAAGCAACTAATCATGCTCCTCTAATAATTGGAGTATCATCACCAGGAAATTCATATTTATTTAATAAATCTCTGATTTCCATTTCAACTAATTCTAACATTTCTTCATCATCAACCATATCACATTTATTCATGAAAACAACGATGTAAGGAACACCTACTTGTCTTGATAATAAAATATGTTCTCTAGTTTGAGCCATAGGTCCGTCAGTAGCAGCAACTATTAATATAGCAGCATCCATTTGAGCAGCACCAGTAATCATGTTTTTAACATAATCAGCATGTCATGGACAGTCAACATGAGCATAGTGTCTATTAGCAGTTTCATATTCAACGTGTGAAGTATTAATTGTAATACCTCTTGCTCTTTCTTCTGGAGCATTATCAATTGAAGCAAAATCTCTTAATCATTCACCTCCACCGTATTTATGGAATAAAACAGCAGAAATAGCAGCAGTAGTAGTAGTTTTACCATGATCAACGTGACCAATAGTACCAATGTTCATATGTGGTTTAGATCTATCAAAAGCCATAATAATGTTTTTTAATATAATAAAATAATTTTGTATTAAAACTTTAATAATTTAATCAATAAAATCAAATTTTTATCTTTTATTCTTTTTAACTTTTTTTTCAATTATAGTCAAAGCTCTTCTAAGTTTTCTGTGAGCATATCAAGTTAATCTAGGCATATTATATTTTGTTAAGATTTATTTGGTATTTATTCAATTTAGCTGTAACAATCTTAACAGCATTTAATAACCATTTAGTTTCTCATTCAAATCCGATTCTTGTTTGCAGTTTTTTATAATGAGCTACAGCATTACCAACTTTACCTCATGTTTTAGGTCATTTTTTGTTAACTGCATAGTTTAATCTTCTAGGTCTTTTATTTGAAGGCATAATATTTTTACTATGTTAATAATATAAGTAATTATAACTCAAAACCGAATCACTTTTAAAGTAATTCGTAAAGCTTAATTGTAGTCATTTTAAAAAAATGGTGGAGCCTAAGGGAGTCGAACCCTTGACCTCCTGCGTGCAAGGCAGGCGCTCTAGCCAACTGAGCTAAGACCCCAAGATTATAAGCAAAATTTTAAGCATACAATTATTATCGATACAGAGGTATTTATAAAAATACTTTATTCTCTCTATCTGTTAAGCAACTTTGTGCTACATTAATGGCGGTCTCGACGGGATTCGAACCCGCGACCTCTGCAGTGACAGTGCAGCGCTCTAACCAGCTGAGCTACGAGACCATTTAACTAATGCTCGTGGATTATATAAAAAATTTTTATTAATGCAAATTTTTTTTTGAAAAAAATACAAAAATGTCATAATTTATTTATTTAATGCCATTTTTGTATTTCAAATTTTTTGAACAATAACTATCTTAAGTACTTTTTAGAAGAAAAATATCAACTAACTCCTCATACAAACATAAACATAACCATTTCAAACAATAATATTATATTAGAAAATGAAAATGCATATATATGTCAAAACAATCAATTTAGATTATTTAATAATAATGTAAACAATATAATATTAGATATAAATGCTATAAAAGAATAAATCATACCTTGTAAAACAAAAGGTCAATATATAAAAACATTTGATCAACCTACTAATTTTGTTATATAAATCTCGTCTCTATAATAGTATATAAAATTTCATATTATACTATATATAATAATAGCAATTGAACCTACAAATATAAATATAATAATATTTAATCAAAACTTCAATACTTCTAAAACAGAAGTTACGTCTTCAATTTTTTTATATTGAGTTGTGTAATTTGCAAAATAATCATCCTGACTTTCATCATTTGCAAGTAAATATAATCTAGATTCAATTAATGCATTTATTTTTTTATATTCTGATATACCTATATTAGATAAAACAACTGTATCTGGTAGTGGATTACTTCTTTCAAGTATTTTAACTAAATTTGGTTCTTTTAATCTAAGATCATTTAATATATCATCTTTAGTTTTATATTCAACAACTATATCTTTATTTTCTTTATTTATATCTTCAATAAAATCAGTTACTTCAAGAGAAGTTTTTGTATATTTTTCATCTATATATAAAGATATAGTCAATTTTGAATTTATACCATCTATTAGTTTATAACTAACATCATCTAACAAAACAAGTATGTTTATAAAAAACATAAGTAATGTAAGAACCAATATAGAGGAAAGGCTCAAAAACTTATTTCTAAGAGAATTTTTGACAGAGTATTTAAATATACGAAAAAGCATAGTATAAAACATAAATTTAATTAATTTTTTTAAGAATATACAATTAGATTTTTTTTGCAAATTTAGAAAAAATTTTTAGTCCAATAGAAATAAATAAATAAAAAGTCAAGTTTGATTTTTTGCTATAAGTAAAATAAATATGTTAAAATAATAAGGAATTTATAAATTAAAATATATATATGGGTGTAGACTCTCTAGAAAAACAAGGTGATAGTGCTAAAGAAAGCATATCTACAGAAAGAAAATTACAAGAATTAAAAGAAGAAATTGAAAGTTGAAAATTCAATTTTGAAATAATAAAATCTACTCTTGATAACTTACCTGAGTGAGAAAATAAAGCATTTATATTAGGTGCTGTTTTATCATGATTAAATAAATTAGGTATATCTATTGAAAGCATCAAAGAAAATAAAATAATTCTTAGACTTTGAAAACAAAACATAAAGAAAAATCTAAAAATAGCTACATATGAAGAAGCTGTTAGATATGAGACTCTTTTAAATGCCCATTTATCAAAGTGAAAAATTACAAATACAGATTTAAATAAAGCTCTTTTATATAGAACTAGTAGTATTGATGAGTATATTGAAGAAGTTTGAGTTGAAAATACAAGTACAAGTTCTTATGTTGAAAGACTTATGAATAAATACAAAATAAGAATTTGAGAAGGTAACGTATGAGAAATTAAAGAATTCAAAAGCGAAGAAGAATATAATCATTTAAGAAATACATTAAATGTTATAGTAAAAGACTCTCAAGCTGATAGAGAATTTTTACTTAATTATTTCGAATATATAAAAGTAAACAAGAAAAAACCATTAGATGAATGAGAAGTAAAAACTTATAAAAAAACATCTGATAAAGTAGAAAATGGAATTTTAAATGAATTAGAAGCACTTACTCCAGAACAAAAGTGGTCTTTATGAATTTCTTCAAATGATGAAGCAAAAGAAACTGCAGCAAAATTTAAAAATAATCCAATTGATGCAATTTTAGACACATTTAATAATTGAGGTGGTGCTCTTTGACTTGTACTTGGTATAATTTGAGCAATATTTTTTGGTAAAAAATGAGCGTTAGGTTGATTTATAGCTGGTATGTGATTAGTTTGATGATCAGCATTTGCATGAGAATTAGGTAAATTTGTAGATAAAAAATGAGAAAAATGAAGTGACTGAAGTGATTGAACATCAGAAGAATGAGATGAATCAAAAGATAAAGAAAAAAGATGATCTTTAGCTAAAAAATATGAAAATATTTTATTATTACCAGATTCTACTTCACTAAAAAAAGAAGTAGTTACAAAAACATATGATGAATTATTTAAAAATGATAAATTCATAAATGCCCCAGCAAGTATTTTAAGTATTTTTGAAACTGAAAAAGATGAAAATAAATTAAAAGAAGAATTAGCAAAATATTGAATTGAGTTAACAGATGAAAACAAAGCTTATTATGAATATATATTTAAAGAATTAAAAAACGAAAGATTAAATAAAGCAAAAATTTGAGCTCCTAAAGAATGAGAAAAAGTAAGCGAATATTTAGAAAGATCAGATGCATCAGATAAAAAGAAAAAACTAGATAAAGAATCTAAACTTAGTGAAGCTGAAAAAAATGAATTAATTAGGTATTTTAAAATAGATAAATCAAAAATTAATACACTTATAGCAGACTTAGAATCACTAAATTTAAATCTATTCCAATTACTGGCATGATACAAAAATTTTATTGAAACAAAATTAACATGATTAGATGGAACATACAAAGATAAAATTATAGATTCTATTGGGAAAAAAGTATTATTAATTAATTGAAAAATTAGTGAATTAAAAAATGATGATACTTATGCATGAGACTTTGAGAATAATAGATGGATAGTAAATTCAGAAATAAGAGATATATTTAAAAATATTAATTTTCAAGTATTACCTGGAGCATTTTTCTTAAGTAATTACGATAAAGATAAAAAATATACTAAAGATCAAAAAGAAAAAATTAAAAGATTAGAAGAAATGTTTAAATCAGATATTACAGAAAAAGGTGATTTTGATAAAGATTTTTTCTCTAGTGCTTGATTTGGTGAAATTTGGGATAGTAGTAAAAATAATTGGGAAGTTTTTGATACAAGTGATGAAAAAGATTTAAAATTAATCAGCTCTATTTGATTCAAAGCAGAAGAATTATTAAATATAAACCTACTAAATAAAGAAGATAGTGAAATTGAAAGCAAAGCAAATATGTGGTATATGGCTTGAATTGCAGCACTTATTGCAAATGATGCAGCTTCATTTACATGAGTATGGACAATTCCTTGAGCAGTAATTTGAGGTTGATATTGACTTACTGATGCTTTTAAAGATGAAGATTTAATGATATCAATACTTAAAACTACTTGAAGAATTCCTGAAGAATATAGAACAAATAAAGAATGGTATGATAATGTCTTAGCTTGAATCTGAGCTATTCCTTTAGCTTGACAAGCATTAAGATTATCTAGTAAAGCAGCTATTGTTTCTAAATATATGACTAAATTAACTCCTGAAAGATTATTGGAATTTAATGCAATGAAAAGTCAAATGGTGGAACAAATTTCTAAATACTTAAAATTTTGAAAAGATGCTGAAGTTACTTGAGAAAATGTATGAAGTATAGCTAGTAAAATACCAGAAAATTTTTGATTAAATGATGCTGAAAAAGCAATGGTAAATAGTTGGTGAAGACTTGAAAAAAAGTTAACTATAGACTGAGAAAATATAACTTTTTACTTAAAAAAATGAAATAACTGAGAAATCGATGTTACAAAAGTAAAAAGACAAGATTGAACAATATTAGAATGAGATGAATTAAAAGCATTTATTTCAAAAAAACCTGATGTTGAAAAATTGAATAAAACAGAAGTAAAAGTTTTTAATAATTATGCTAAACAAAAAGTTCTTGAGATAAAACCTTGAGAAACTAAAACAATTTGATGAGTTGAAATAAGAATAACGCCTAGAATTTCTGCTACTTGAAAATATGAGTATGAATATAAATATTTGTTAGAAAATGGAACTACTCAAACAAAAATATGAGATTATAATGATGTTTTAAAAGTAATAAATCCTGAAAAAATGAAAGATGAATTAAGTGCAACTTGAAATTTTGAAGGAATAATAAAACAAGCTAACTTAAATAAAGCAAAAGATATTTCTTGACACAGAGTGGTTATAGAAAATTGACAAATTGTTATAACAAATAAAGCAAAAGTTAAACTAGAATGAGAGGCTTATGAACAATTTATAAATAATAATTTAGCAGAAATTCTTAAAAAATATTGAGTTAATTTAAGTGATAAAATAGCTAACCCAAGGATAGAAAAATTAAAAGAATTAAGCGATAGACTAGCTAAATTTTCTGAAAAATCTAAAAATTTACTTCCAGAAAAGTGGGAAAAACCTAACTGGTTCCTAAAAGAATTAACTAAACCTTGAAGAACTATTGCTCAACTTATAGATACTCTTGCAAATTCTACTAGTAAAAAATCAGATATATTAAAAATTTTTATACTATGAGATAGAAGTGATTCTTATAAAAAATTATCTAGTTATGGTAGATTATGAATAAATACATGATTAGCTTCTTCATTAGTAATATTTGATGAAGATCTTAATACTTGAGATTTATTAGAATTAGTTACATATAACTCTTTATGATTAATTGCTTGATGATTAATTGACCTATCAAAAGAAGATTAAAAAAAAGACCAAAAATGGTCTTTTTTTGTTTTATAAAACAAAATATGTTAAAATAATATAGAATTTAATAAGTAAAATGTATTTTATGAATGCAACTGAAAAATTAGGAATTGGTAAATTTGAAACTAGTGAACAATTAGCTAAAGAACTAGAATCAAAAGATAAAGCAGAAATTGCAAAAAGAGTTAGAGAAATAGGTAAAAACTATGCCTCTGCAGAGTCAATGGAACTTAGAAATAAACTAAGAGATGAGTTAAGTTGACAAGAACATAGAGAAATAAGAGAGGCATTAGCTTGAACTTGAGTAGAAAGAGTTTTTGATAAAGATATGAGTGCTGAAGAAAAAGCAGTTGCGCAAGTAAGTGAAATGATTCCTTGATGAGAAAAAACTATGGACTCTGTTTGAAAATTTGAAAAATGGTGGAAAAGTTTATCAGATTCTTTTGATACAGCATGAAGTTTATTAAAAGAATGAAAATTTTCTGCAGCAATAAGTGTTTTTCTTTCATGATTATTTTGAAAATTTAGTTTAGACAAATGGAATAAAAAACCATGAGAAAAAGCTGAAGAAAATGAAACAGCTGAATGAAAAGTAGATATAAAGTATCAATATGCTTCAAGTGCTGTAAGTTCAATTTTTTGATGAGAATATAAAAATACATTAAATAAACTATTTTCTCTAGATAAATTTCAAACAATGACTTATTCTCAAACTAAAGATTTATACGAAAAATATAAATGAAAATCAGATAAATCATGAATAGAAAAAGAAGTTTGAATAAATTGAGTAAGTCCAATAGAAGTATTTAATGCATTATGAGTAATAGTTAATGAAGAATGAAAATCATGAAAACTTTTAAGTAATTTTTATGAAAAAAAATGAGAAGAAGTTTGAAATAAAACAATAAAAGAATGTGTTTCATGACTTTATACAAACATAAAAATGTTTAAAAATATAGAAAACATTACTACTCCTGATCAAATAATAGAAGCTTGAAAAAATTTTGCACTTAAAATAGAATATGGTGAAAATTGAGAACCAAAAATTTCATGAGAAATATATGACTCATTAAAAGAACTATGAATAACTCAAAATATAATTTTATTTGTTAATTCTAGAACTTGATTTGAAGATATAGTTAATCTAGAAAAAAATTTAGATTGAATTAAATCTGAATTAAATGAAAAAGATAAAAAAATATTAACTGATAAATTTATACCATTTGCTAAAAATATTGAATGAACTCTAGCAAATACATTTGGACATAAATATTCAAGTGAAATTAAATCTTGTTTTAATTGAGAACATTTAAAACCAAAAGAATTATTAGAACTATATGCAATGACTTGAGGAAATACTGCTTGAGAAAAGTTAAATGATATGCAAAAAACATATATATATACAAAAATGATAAATTTAATAGATGATAGAAATCCAGAATTAGCTTGAGCATATGCTACATTTCTAATAAAAGAATGAGAAACAAAACTTCCATCTTGAGTACTAGATATGTTAACTTATCTATGAAAAAAATTAAAAAACTCTGCATCTAAAATATGAGACAATTTAATTTGAGCGTGAAAAGAAAATCCTATACTTGCTTGAATGATGGCATTAACTCTATATTTCTGACCATGGTTCAGTTCTAAAGAAAGTTTAGATATGAAATTTAAAAAAATATTTAAAAAATAATTATGATACCAGAAAATTTACCTGTTGAGCAACAACAACCAAAATTAACAGAAAAAGAACTAACTCCTGAACAAAAACAAGAACAGGAGGTTCTTTCTATGCTTGAAAGTAAATATTGAGTTAATCTAAAATCATATATAGAAGAACAATCTAAAGTTTGAATATCAGTTTTAAAAATGGATATAGAAAATCCTAATCAAGCTCAAATAGAACAAAAAGCAAAAGAAGTTTATGAGGCTTATCTTAATAGAGAAATATCAAAACCAAATTGAGTTGAAAATATAGTAAATGTTGAAAATTTACTTGAAAATACATGAAATGAAAAAACAAAACAACTTAAAGAACAATTTGATAAAATTTTAAATCCTATTTTAGATAAATATGATTTTTTAGATAAACAGACTAAAAATTTTGTTAAGCTTTGAATCATAAATTCTATTTTAACTTGACCAATAAATGATATTGCAGATTCATTAATATGATCGATTTCAAGTTTTGTTGGAAGTATGGAAAAAATGGATGAGTCAAAATTAAAAAGCTGGACAAGTAATTTAAGTTCAAATCCAAAAGATTCTTGAAGAACTCTGGCTTCAGTTGACTTATTTAAAACAAAAATTTCATCTTTAAACACAAAGTTAGAAGAAATAAATACTCGTTTAAATACAGCTGAACCAAAATTAAGTGTTGAAGAAAAACAAAATATTATTTCTAATGTAAATTTTTTTAATAAACCTAGCGCTATTGAAAGATGAGTAGAATCTCTAGAAGTAGATAAAATTGATTTATCAAAAAAAGAAAAGAATAAAGATTGAATTGATGCCGCTGAACTAAGTACATACATGCTAGGTTCAAGAGAAAAAATAATGCAATTAACAAAAAAAATGGATCTATGAAATGGTATTTGAGAACAATTATATAAATTATCAAATACTTGGAAGGTATGAGAATATAGTAACAAAATAACAGAAACTATATTAAAATTACCAATAATTGGGAAACTTATTGCAATACTTTTATGACTTGATCCTGAAAATGCTATAGCAGAGTTTAGAGAAAATTCTAAAAATTATAAATTACTATCTTCTCTGAAATCATTATGACAAACAAAAAATAAAGAATGAAAAATAGTAGAATGAAAAGATAAATTTAAAGATATTGATTTATCAGCATTAACATTTGAATGAACTAAATCTCATTTAAAAAATATAAGTTCAACTTTATGAGATGTTAAAAATGACAAAGATAATAATTTTTGGTTACAAGCATTTAGTGAGAATTGATATTGAGAAAAAGACCCTAAATTCAAACTTGATTTATGAAATAATGCTAATGATAAAAAATTAACAAATGATGAATTCAAAAAAATAGTTGATGCTTGAATTCAAGAATATAAAAAATTACAAGCACCTAAAACTCCTTGAGATAAAAAAGATGCTGATAAAAAAGATGCAGGTAAAGCAGCTGAGGCTACTGAAAGTGTTGAATCAAATGTAAAAGAAAATGCTTTAAGCCTTCTAAAATGAAAAAATATTGAATGATTAACTGATACTTTTGATAATTGAGATTATAGTGACTTTAAAAAAATAAAGATTGAAGATATCAAAAACTCTACAGATATTGATTTATTATTAAAAAAAGCTATCTGAGAAGGTAGTACTGTAAATTGATATGAAGTAGACAAATCTGATTATGAAGAACTTAGTCAAGAAGTAAAAGATAGTTTAAAACATGCTATAAAAATAGTTAAAGATTTTTTAAATGAAAATAAAAGCTTTTCAACTTATTGAGAATGGGAATGATGATGATGAAGAGATTTATATATTAATGATATAATTTTTGATAAAGATTTTAAAGAATATTTATCAAAAAAATAAGAGTTGCTTAAACAACTCTTTTTTTTATAATTCAAAAAATAAAATTAATTAATATAAATGAAGATATCTGACTTTGATTACAATCTACAAGAAGAGTTAATAGCTCAAAACCCAATTGAACCTAGAGATAACTCTAGGCTTTTAATAATTGAAAAAAATTGAAGTATAAGTGAAAATAAATTTTTTGAGGTAGCAAATTACCTATGAGAAAATGATGTACTTGTATTAAATGAAACTCGTACTATAAATGCTAGACTTTTTTGAGAAATGGATATATTTCCAAATTGAAAAAAAGAGATAAAAAAAGTAGAAATTTTTTTACACAAACAAATAAGCTTAGATACTTGGGAGTGCCTTGGTTATCCAGGGAAAAATCTAAAAATTTGAAGAAATATTAGATTTTTTGATGATAAATGAGTTCTTGTTTTAAACTGACTTATAGAAAAAATAAGTGAAATGTGAAGATTTATAAAATTTGATAAAACTTCATTTGATTTTTTACAAATAATTGAATCTCTTTGAGAATTACCTCTGCCACCATATATTACAAAGAAATTAGAAAATAGTGAAAGATATCAAACAGTTTATGCAAAATACCATTGAAGTGCCGCTAGTCCTACTGCTTGATTACATTTTACTAATGAACTTTTAGAAAAATTAATAAATTCATGAGTAAAAATAGAAAAAGTACTACTCCATGTTTGAGTTGGTACTTTTAAACCAGTAGAAGCTGAAGATATAACAAATCATTATATGCATAGTGAATATATAGAAATACAGGAAGATGTAGCAAATAGACTAAATAAATACAAAAAAGATTGAAAAAATATAATAGCAGTTTGAACAACTTGTGTAAGAGTTTTAGAAAGTTTTAGTGACGAAAATGGAATTCTTGATTATTGAAATAAAGAAACATCTATTTTTATTTACCCATGATATAAATGGAAATTTATAAATGAGCTTATTACAAATTTTCATTTACCAAAATCTACACTATTGATGCTTGTTTCAAGCCTATGATGAAAAGAAAACATTAAAAATGCTTATAATTATGCAATAAACAACAAATTTAGATTTTTTTCATTTTGAGATGCAATGTGGATAAAAAAATAAAACTTGACATTTTATTTAAATGCTATATAAGTATAGCCATATTAAAATAAAATTAAATTTATAAAATTTTATGCATAAAAAAACATCCCTGAAAGAACTCATATCAAGTAATGAAGTACTGAGCATAAATCCTCAAAATATTTTATGTTTTGCTCGTATAAAAAATATAGGACAATTATTAAGTTTAGCTCAATGAAATGAAATAGAATGAATAGCTAAAACAAAAGTATTAAATCCTGATACAATTGTATTAGCTAAATATATATTAGAAAAAACAGTAGATATACTTTGATATGACCCTTTTGAAATAAAAGAAAGACCATTATTGCCTATTGCAATGAAAATTTGAGAAGAATTAATAAAAACTAATACGATAGAAAATTTTGTTATTGGTACATATATAGAAAAAATAGCTCATCAAGTAAATTCAATTCATCTAAGATATGAAAGATTGAGTAAACATAAACAAAATAATGAGTTAAAAAAAGATAGTACAAGAGACCATCTTACATGATTACTAAATAGAAGATCAATGGAGCTTTATTTAGAAGATGCAATTACAAACAAAAAAAGAAATGGAGAAAATTTTTGAATAATTATAATAGATATAGATTTTTTTAAAAATGTAAATGATACTTATGGTCATAATACTTGAGATGTAGTTCTAGAAGAAATTTCTTCATTATTTAGAAGATTTTTTAGAGAAGAAGATAAAATATGTAGATGGTGATGAGAAGAGTTTTTAGTTTTAATGAAATGATGAAATAAATTAAATTATTTGAGAAAAATAAATTCTCTTAGAAAAGAAATAGAAAAAACACTAGTTTGATTAGTAAATCAAAGAATAAAATCTTATTGATGTAAATGTAAAGATTGAGATGACTCAGATGATTGTCATTGTGAAGACGAAATAACTCAAGAGAAAATAACAATAAGTAGTTGAATTTCTATACTAGAGGAAAATGATACTTATTTTGATGTAGTAAAAAGAGCAGATGATTGATTATACCTAGCAAAAGAAACTGGTAGAAACAAAGTTGTTTTAAAAGATTTTTTATGGAATGAAATCATATAAAATAAAAAACCCTGAATATATTCAGGGTTTTTTATTTTATATCAACAATTTCTATATCAAAATTTAGAGTTTTACCTGCCATAGAATGATTTGCATCTATAGTAACAGTCAATTCATCATCTGCAATTATTTCTATATTTCACATTTGAGTTGGAAGTATAGTTCAAACTTTTAAATCAAATCAAGCATTTTCAAAAACAGCTAAATCTGCTTTAGGTATAATTTGAGTATTTTTTTCATTTCTTTCTCAATATGCATCTTTTGGAGAAAGTGTAATTGATTTTTTTTCTCATATTTTCATACCAATAACAGCAGAATCAAAACCAGATATCATCATACCACCTCAAACTATAAAATCAAGAGGTTCTCATCTATCAAGACTTGAATCAAATTTTTCTCAGTTTTCAAATGTACCAGTATAATGCACACTTACAGTATTTCATGATGATACTTTAAAATCTTTTTTCATAGATTTTATTTTTTCTCATCTATTTGAATAGTTTTTTTTTGCCTCTTCTAAATCAAAATCATAATCTTTTAAAACACCTAACTTACATTGTTTTATTTCTAAAGAAATAATTTTTAATTCTTTTTCTGGTCTATCTGATCTATCTGTTTTTACTTTTGATATTTTATCAACATTGTCTATTCAATCAACTACTTCACCAAAAACACTATGTCTATTATCTAAATAATTATTATCATTAACATTTATAAAAAATTGACTTCCATTAGTATTTTTTCAAGAGTTAGCCATAGAAATAGTATACTTATAGTTTTTTAAATTTGGATCAAATTCATCATCAAATTTTTCTCCATAAATACTATTTCCTCACATACCAGTTCCACTTGGATCTCATCATTGAATCATAAAATTTTTTATAATTCTATGAAAAATTATTCAATCATAATAACCTTGTTTAGCTAAACCTATAAAGTTTGCAGTTGTTATTGGAGCAAGAGTAGTTTCAAGTAATATACTAATTGTACCATTTGTAGTTTTCATGATAGCAACTACATCATTTTCTTCATAATTATAAGTTTTCATTAAAAGTTTTTTGTTAAATTTATATTAATTTCTAGTTATATTAACCATTTCTATATCAAAATTAAGAATTTTACCAGCCATTGGATGATTTCAATCAAGAGTAACTGTAGTTTCATCACTATCCAAAATTTCTATATCTCAAATTTGAGTTTCTAGAATTGCTCATTTTTCAAGTTTAACTCAAGCATCAGTAAATGATTTTAATTGTTCTTTTGGTACAACTTGTAAATTTTTTTCATCTCTTTCACCGTATGCATCTTTTGGTTCTAAAGTAATGCTTTTTTTATCTCATATTTTCATACCAACTACTGCTGCATCAAATCCTGGTATCATTTGACCTGCACCAACTTGAAAATCAAGTGGAACACCTCTATCAACACTAGAATCAAACTTTTCACCATTTTCAAATGTACCAGTATAATGAACAGAAACAGTATCTCCATTTTGAACTGTTAATTGATTTACTCAACAAGAAGTAATAAATAATGCTGCAATTAAAGCTAATATAGCTATTTTAAATGTTTTTTTCATAAGTATTTAATTAAATATTATTTTTTTTAATAACGATTCTCTTTTTTTCTTGTTTATTTTCAAAAATAAACAAAAGGTATTCTAATAAACTTTGTTCATTTTCAAAATTTTTTAATGGACTTCTTATCCTATTTGGAGTCACATAAGCGAAATTTAGCTTTGTATCAAGTAAAAGAAATTTTTTTAATTCATCTAAATTTATATTTTCATCAAAATCAATTTGATAATTAATTCCCAATTTTTTAATAGATTTTATTTTATACTTATTAGATAGAATTTTTAACCTAATTATATCAAATAAATTTTTAGTTGATTTTTCAAATTCTCATGATATTTCTTTAAAATCATTTATTAAATTATCTAAGTCCTCTATATCTCTTATACTTTCAATTTCTCTATAAAAATTTATTTTATCTAATTCTGAAGAAAAATAATCATCGCTTATATAAGCCTCTACATTTAAATCTATTATTGTATCTATTCTTTTTAAAGAAACTTCATCTTCATTAATTATCTGTCTATTTATTTTTATTTCTTCTATCTTATCTTCAAGCATTTCCAAAAATAAACTCACTCATATTTCGACACTACTTCAACTTTGTCTAATACCTAATATATCTCATCCTCATCTAATTTCTAAGTCTTTGACAGCAAGTTCAAATCAAGCTCAAAGATGACTATAGTCTACTATTGTTTTAAGTCTTTTAGCTGCATCTTCCTTTATAGTATCCTTTTTAAATAACAAATAACAATATCATTTATGAATTCACCTACCAACTCTTCATCTAAGTTGATGAATTTGGCTAATTCAAAAATTGTTTGCTTCATTTATAAATATAGTATTTACATTGGAAAAATCTATACCATTTTCTACAACAGTTGTAGCAAGAAGTATATCAAATTGTTTTCTTTTAAATTCTATAATCCTTTTTTCAAGAGTATCTCAAGGTAGTTGACCATGTGCAACAACTACACTTTTTCATGGTAATAATTTTTCAAGATAAGCTTGTACTCATGATATAGTTTCAACCCTATTATGTATAAAAAATACTTGTCATCATCTATCAAATTCACGTTTACAAGATTCAAATATTAAATCATCATCAAATGATGAAACTATAGTTTGAATTGATTGTTTTCAGACAGGTGGTGTTGTCAACATTGACACTTGTTTTATCCCATTTAAAGCCATATTTAAACTTCTTGGAATAGGAGTTGCAGACATAGAAAGTATATCTATATTTCATTTAAAACTCTTAATTTTTTCTTTGTCTTTTACTCAAAATTTATGCTCTTCATCTATAACAAGAAGTCATAAATCTTTAAACTGCACATCTTCACTTAAAAGTCTATGAGTTCATATAATCAAATCAATTTTTCATTGCTTTAATTTTTCTAGAGTTGTTTTTATTACACTTGCCTTTTCAAATCTAGTTATTACTTCTATATTAAATGGAAAATCTGTAAATCTCTCTTTTGCCTTTTCAAAATGTTCATAAGCAAGTACTACAAGTGGTGAAATAAGTGCTGCTTGTTTATGATTAATTATAGCTTTAAAAATAGATGCAAATGCCACTTCTGTCTTACCAAATCATACATCACCTGAAAGTAATCTATCCATAGGGTTTTCACTTTCCATATCTGAAAATATTTCATTTATTACATTGTACTGATCAGGAGTATATTCGTATTCAAAACTATTAAAAAATTTTGCTTCAGCATGCTTATCTGATTTAAAACTATGTCATATTTGCAATTTTCTTTTTGCATATATTTCAAGTAATTCACTAGCAATTTGTTCTACATCTTCACTTACTTTTTTCAATTTTTTCTCCCATTCTTTTGTTGAAAGTGCTGTTAATTTAGGATTTTCAACTCATACATATTTAGATACACGATTTACTTCTGTAATTGGGACAAAAAGTTTATCACTATTTTTATATTCTAGTGTTATATATTCTTTTTTAATTCCTCCTAATTCTTTTTCTACTATTTCTCTAAAAACTCAAACTCAATGATCTATATGTACTATATAATCCCCCGGTTTTATTTGCATAAGCAAATCCATATTTTCACTAAGAGTCCTCTTAATTCTTTTCTTAATGAAAATTCTTGATATATTGTCATCTCAGACTATTACAAAAGAGTCATTTTTGATACTTTTGATATTATTTAATGTTGTTTCAACAACTATTACTTCATCTAAATTATTTAAATTTAAAAAATTATTTATTGTCTTTTTATTTTTTGTTATTACAAATTTAGTTTTAGATTTATCTTGTAATAAATTTCTAAATTCATCTACATTATGCAATACTAAATCAGTAAATCCTAAATCTTTACTTTGTGAATTATTTCAAAGTGATGCAAAAACTATATATGATTTCAAGTCTTCAAATATATAATCAAAACTACTATAGTAATCTATAGAGTCCAATACAGTAAATATCTCTTTTTCTTTATATAAAGACAAAAAAGTTTCTTTTATATCTGAACTATATTCTAAATTATTTAGACTTAAATTTGCTCAAAATGTATACTCATCTATTATTTCTTTATCTAAAAAAATAGAATCAATTTCATCTCACCAAAAACTAATTTTAAGTAAAACTCATGAAGAAGTTGTGAAGTTAAAAGTATCTCATGATACAAAAAAAGTATTTGGATTTTGATGCTCTGAAAATAGATATCAAAGTTCATTTAATTTTTTTGTAAAATCACTTATTTTTATACTCTCTCACTTTTTAATTTTAAACACATTTTTATATTCAAATTGTTTTTTGTCTCACAAGTCCAAATTAAATATATCTTTACTTACTATATAACTTCATTTTCCATTATAAATTAAGTTTATTATATCTGAAATATTGTCCATTGTGTCCAATTTAACACCTAGATTTTCAGCTATTTTTAGATAAGAAGATATATTTTTATCATTTTCGACAATGACCAAAAAACATGCCTCTTCTTTTAAAATAGGCATAAGTAAAACAAGTTTTAAAAAAGTATTTCCTGCTTGTGTATAAACTTGGTTTTTTTGTAATTTTATCTTTAAATCTATCAATTTTTCATATAAAAATAACTACTGTTTACAAATTATATAAAAAAATTAAAATAAGAAAAATTATAATTTACAATAAAAAAATGAATTTATTTATAAATACTATATCTAAAACATCTAGTATAATATTGTTTGATAAAAAAAGAGAAATAATAGACCAAATAGACTTTGAAATAAAATGAAATGAATCAAGTTTACTTATACCAAATATAGACTCTTTTTTAAAGAAAAATTGCCTTACTTATTTTGATATTAAAAATATAGTTTTAGTTAATTGACCTGGTAGTTTTACATGAGTTAGAACAGTAGTTTTAGTAATAAATAGTATAAATTATATTACAAATAATAATCTGACTCCTATAAGTTTCTTTGAATTATTTCCAAATTATCCGATTATAAAATCAAGTTCCAAAAGAGATTGTTTTTTTAAAAAAAATAAAGATTCTCAAATAGAGATAATACCAAACGATGATATATCAAAATACTTAACAGATAACAATATAAAAACTATATATTGAGAAAGTGATATAGAAAATGTGGAAATAATTGAAAAAATCGATTATTTAAGTATAATTAAGCAAATAAAATTTAAAGAACTTAAAAAAATAGATCCTCTTTATTTAAAAAAACCAAATATTTGTTAATAAGAAAAATATGTTAAATCTAGAAAACATGAGACCATGAGAAGTCGTTCTTACTACTGTTAAAAGACACTGGATAGTTTATGTTATATTATGAATATATTTTATACTTGCAGTAATTATAAGCGTAAGTATATATGCATGATTATGAATTAACTCTATAAGTCATTTACTAAATATAGGTTTTTGGATGGTTTTTTCATTATTTTTATATATAGAATGGCTTAATCATGAGCTTGATATGTATGTAGTAAGTAACAATAGAATAATTTGAATAGAACAAATATCATTTTTAAATAGAACTGTTTCAGAATGTAATTTATGACAAGTACAAGAAGTAAATTCAAAAACTAGCTGACTTTTTGCAAATATACTTAATTATGGAACCCTATCTATTCAAACTGCTTGAAATAAAACGACTCTAAAAATGGATTTTTGTCCTGATTCTATACAAGCAGCAAGAAAAGTATTAAATATAGTTGATGATTATAGAGATAAACATCAAAGTATAAAAACAGAAGAAAAATAAGTATTAATAAGACCATAAGAAGAATATATTTATTTAAATATTCGAAAAACTCGACCAATCATAGATTGGGACTCAAACAGTTTCACCATATTTAAATAAATATATTCTTCTTATTTTAAAATAAATAACTATATTAAAAAATGAAAGAACTTAATTTAAAAGACATACTAGAAAATACTACTGATTTGAGTATAGAAAAAAAAGTTTGATATGTAGCTATCATAGGTAGACCAAATGCATGAAAATCTACGTTTATAAACGCTTTAATATGAGAAAAGGTATCAATTACCACAAATATACCTCAAACGACTAGAAAGAGAGTTTTAGCCATATACAATGATACAGATAGTCAGATAATATTTTTTGATACTCCTGGTATACATAAATCTGAAAAAGACTTCAATAAAAAGATAAATGATGTAGCTATTAATTCTTTTAAGGATAGTGAAATAATATTATATTTCATAGATTCAAGTAGAGAATGATGAGAAGAAGAAAAATATATAAGAGGTGTACTTGAAATGGTAAATAAACCAGTGATCAAAGTTTATACAAAAGCAGATTTAGAAGCAAAAATAAATATTCCTGAAAATGAAAATGTAGTAAAAATATCAAGTATAGAAAAATCTTGATTTGAAGAACTATTAACAAAAATAAAACCTCATCTTAAAACAGGGCCTCTTCTTTTTCCAGAAGAATACTATACAAAACAAGATATTTATTTTAGAATAAGTGAAATCATAAGAGAAAAAGCTTTTTTACATACAAAAGAAGAATTACCTCATGCTATATATATAAAAGTAGAAGAAATAGAAGAAACTGACACTATGCTAAAAATAGTTGCTTACATATTTACAGATACTGAAAGTCAAAAATACATAGTAGTATGAAAAAATGGTAGTGTTATATCTCAAATATGAACAGAAGCTAGAATAGAACTAGAACAAATTTTTGAAAAAAAAGTTTTTCTAGCACTTAGAGCTAAATCTCATAAAAATTGGAGAAAAAATGAAAGTTTAGTTAAACAAATTTTAAACTAAAAAAAGACTAGAAATTCTAGTCTTTTTTTATTATTTCAATTTATCAATTAATTCTATAAATGCACTTGCTGGGAAAGCACCTGAAATAACTTCATATTCAAGAGTTTCGTTATTTATAAGTACATTTCCTGGCGTACCAGTTACTCCAAACATATCAGTACCTGCTTGCATTTGATCAGTTACTTTTTTAGTAAATGTTTTATCTTCTAAACATTTATTTAATTTAGTTTGATCAGCTCCCAATTTAACAGCTTCTTTAACTAAAAAATCTTTAGTAGAATCTTTTGATTCATAAGAAGTATTTATTAAGCTGTAAAATGCATCGCTTCCTTTTTGAACAGCTAAACATTCTAAAATTTCTGCAGCAGTTTGAGCATTGTTATGAAAATACAATGGAAAATGGTTAAATACAATATTTAATTCATCACCATATTTTTCACTAACTGTTTTTGGTGTACCATCTGTTGCATGTAATTTTGCACAATATGGACATTCTAAATCACTGTATTCTAACCAAGTAATTTTAGCATCAGCATTACCTTTTACATAAACATCTTTTTTAATTGATTCTAATTGTTCTTTAGTAATCATTCTAAATCATCTATCACTTCTTTCTACAAATGGATCATAAGTTGCACCTATTTCTAGAAAATATTCTCCACTTGGAATAGCTTGTAAAAATCAATTAATTTTTGGCATTGGTTTACCATCTTGCCCCATTTGAACAGGATCAGCACTTACATCAAAATTATTAGTACTAAATATAAATGCAGGAAGTGCTTTTACATTGTTTTCTTGTAAAAATTCTTTTACACCTTTATCAGCGAAATCTACAACTTCAACTTTTGCTTTTGCAATAGAAGGTAGAGATTTCATTTCATTTAAAATAGTATCTACGTTAAAAGTAGTATCTCTTGCATCTTTTATTACTCTAATACTTAAATCATCATAATTTCCAACAATTCCTCCAGTACCTCCAGATGTCATTTTTCCTAAGAAAAATCCCATTACAGATATAATTATAGCCAAAACGATAATAACTCAAATAAGTATATTATTGTTAGTAGTAATTGTATTACATTCTTCTTTTTTTCTAAAAAACATAGTAATAAATACGTTAATAAATAAATAACATGATATATTTTAATAGTTGACTATAAAAAGTAAAGCATAAACTAAAAAAGACCTTGATTATTAGTCAAAGCTCTATTTTAATTAAGTTTCAGACACAAAAAAAAGAACCCATGTATAAAACATGAGTTCTTTTAAAACTAATTAAATAATTTTTGTTTTGGTTATATGAGTAACTAAAAATTAGTTAGCATCGTATTCACCTAAATCGATAACTTTATCGTTAGAGATTTTGAATGTTTCACCAGCGTCAATAACAGTATCACCATTTAAATCAACAACGATATCAATTCCGTAAGCATCAATTCTTACTTCATCATTATCAGAAGAAACTTTAAATTCATATTCATCACCATTTACGATTTTAGATAAATCATCTAAAGTAATAGTAATAGTATCAGTAGTATTACCTGAAGCATTTACAGTAGCATTATCATCATTTCTAACAACAACACCTGAAGCAACAGCAGCTTCTAAGTTAATAGTTCTTACATATACATTACTATTAGCTAAATCATTGTTACCTTTATCAACTGTAAATCTAACTAATGCATCAGAATCATTTGATCCCATTTCATCAACAATAGATACAGTAACTAATACAGGAACAACAGAAACAGCTAAAGAAGAAAGAGTAGTACCCTCAACAGCGAAATCTTTATTAGTATCAGCAGTAACATATATATCTTCATTTGAGTTAACTCATTTAGATTCAATGTAAGCTAATTTTAATGAAACATCACCTGCAGTAGCAGAAACTTCACCACCTTCAGTAGTAATAGAATTTAAATCAGCAACTAATAATGCTTTAACTTTGTTTGAAGCAGTATCAGCAGTAAAATCATTTTTAAATGTAACAGTTGTCATACCAGAGTAAGTTCCAGTAGTGTTGTAAGCAATTACAGCACCATCAACGATTACATTTGAACCATTAACTAATTTAACATCAGCTAAAGTAGAAGAGATATCACCTGTAGCAGTAAATACTAATTCTTCAACTTTAATGTTTTCTTCATTAGCTTCTAATTCAACTTCAGCTAAAGCTACACCATTAGTACCAGCTAAAACTACATCGTCAATTTCATCTTTATTATCACCATTTTGAACAACAGCAAAAGCAAGAGTTCCTTGTTCATTTAATGTAAGAACAGTATTTGAATTATTAGAAACTGAAACATTTCCAGAAACTAAGTCTTCACCTTCAGAATCTTCAGCAACGATTGCAGCAGTATCTAAAGTAAATGTATCTCCATTATTAATTGAATCAGTATCTTTTAATACAGCAGTTACAGTAACTTCTACATTATCAGAACCAGCAGCAACAACTGCATTTATTGAATTAAATTCAATATTACTAGCATTAATATCAGCATCAAAAGTTTTACCACCAATATTTAAAGTAGCATTATCTAAAATATCTTCAAAATCAACACCACCAGTTGAAGTAACAGAACCAGTTAATGTAAAATCTCTAAGAGTTACATCATCTGAATCACCAACTGATAATTTACCTTTATAAACAACTACTTCAACACCGTTTCCTAATACTAGAGTTCTAGCAGTAACATTAGTTTGAGTAAGAGTTACATTAGCAGTTTGAACATCAATAGTTTTATCATCTAATGAATTAGTTGATAATACAGTAGATACGTTTAATTGTCCTGAAGTAGGAGAAACGTAGTAAGTTTTATCATTTTCTTCATCAGTAACTTTAGCTATTTTAACAGCAAATTTAACTGAAGAATTATTTAAATTAACATTATCAGCAATATCAAAAGTTAATTCTAATTCTCTTTCAACACCAGCAGTTAAAGAAATATCTTCAAATGTATATGTTGCAGCAATAGCAGCTCCAGTAGCAGTATCACTATCTGAAGAAGAACCATCTAAATCAAGAGAATCAATTATATTAGCAGTACCAGTTCCAGTTGGAGTTACAGTAACAACTAATTGATCAATTGTATAATCAGAAACAGCAGATAATTTTAATGTACCTACTGAAACTTCATCAGAATTAGGTTTAGCTTCATCAATATCAGATTTATCAAAAGATACATTTATTTCTGAACCTTCAATAGCTCTAGCAGTTGATAAATTAGTAGAAGTTTCTCCAATTAAAGAAGCAACCATACCAGTTTCAGCACCTACAAAGAATGAATCAGATAATACAGCAGTTACAGTTTCATTAATAGATCCAGTAACCATACCTTTTAATTCAAAATCAATTTTTTCATCTTGAGGAATAGTGTAATCTAAGTTTACAACTACTTCATCATCAGAATTAACCATTAAATCAGAAGCAATAACTTTACCTTCAGCATATAATGCTACATCAGATAAATCATCTTCAGCATCAAATCCAGAGAATTCGAAAGTTAATGATTTAACAGTTACATCTTCTTTATCATATTTTTCTTCTAGAGAAAAATCAGCTAAAGTAGTTTCTTCACCAACAGTAACTTTAGAAGTTTCAGTAGAAACATCTATAGAAACAGTAGCAACGTTAGTTGAATCAACAACTCCAAAAGAGTTAGAAACAACGTAATCACCTTCAACAGTAGAAGAAGCTTCTAAATTTGTTAAAGCAACTTTATGAGAAACATTACCAGTTGGTAATTGTACATATGAAGTTACAAATAAAGTAGCAGTTTCACCAGCTTTAATAACGATATCATTTTCAAAAGCTAAATCAACTTCATTGTTTGTAAATGATTTTGAAGTACCTTTAGTTACTTTTTCATTATTCATGTAAACAGCTAATACATCTAAATCTTCAGAATTTGATAAACCAACGTATTCTAAAGTAGCTTCTTTTAAAGTTACATCTTCAGAACCAGCAGTTACATCAAACGCTAATATAGTAGTTCTATTATTTTTTGAAGCAACATAACCAGCAGTTGGAGTTTCTGGAGAAAGAGCAACTTCTAACATATCATCACCATCAACTACAGGAGTAGTAACAGTAGTTTCTTCTTCAGTAGTAGTTTCTTCTTCATCAGTTAATCCACCAAGTAGATCTTCTAATAATCCATCCATAGAATCGTCATCTGAACTTAATGCGTTAGCACCAGCTTCGAATACGAAACCTCTAGTAGCAGCAGTATCATAGTTTGTAAATGATGAAACAACACCATTTTCAACAGCGAATGCTACAACTTGTTCTTGCCAAGTAGTACCTTTAGCAGCATCGAATGCGTAAGCATCACCAAATGCAGCTTTTACAACCATACCTACAGCTTCAGCTTTAGATATGTTAGCTTCTGGTCTGAAAGTTGGATTTTTTGCAACTAAACCAGCATCAGCTAAAGCGTTAACAGATGCCCAAGCCCAAGTATTTGGAGTTGTAGCAGTAACGTCAGAAAATACTGCAGAGTAAGTAGTAGCTTTTGGAAGACCAGCTATACCTCTAGCAACAGCAGCGATTTCTTGTCTTAATACATTTTGATCTAAATTGTAAGCAGCAGAATTATCAGAGTGGTTGTTAATAATACCAGCTTCTGCTAAAGTGTTTGCAGCTCCAACTTCAGAAGTGCTATATGCAGATACTCCAGTAGAGAAAATCCCTGAAACAAGAGTAACTAATGCAACAGCAGCAGTAGTTTTTTTAAATAAATTCATATTTGAAATTATTAATATAAATAAAATATATATTTTTACGAATAAAAGATATCTTTTAGGCTCTTTTTGAAATTAGCTTCAGAAAATCTAAGTTTTATATCTAAACAATTAATTGAAAGGTTTTTATGTAATTCAGAGTCAGACAATATATCTAAAACTTTTCTAGTAAATTCAGAATCTGAGTTTACCAAAAATCAATTTTGTCAATCTTGTATGATTTCCCTAGAACCATTTATATCAAATGCAACCACTGGAACTCCTATACTCATAGCTTCTATTATAGTCATTCAAAATGAATCTACTTTAGAAGGAAAAAGGCAAACAAGCGATTTTTGCAGATTGTCGATTATAGACATATTGTCTAATAATCATAAAAATGATACATTTAAATCATCTTTATATTTATCTTTGAAAAAATCTAACTCTTCTCCAACTCATCATATATTTAATTTAAGTCAATCAATTTGACCTTTTAACATATCATAAGTTGAAAAAACTTGGTTTAAGTTTTTTCACTCTACCCATCTACCATAAGTAAATATAGTTTTTGAAGTAAAGTCTATTTCATTATAAGCTACCTTTGTAAAATCTCTATCCAATATAGGATGGAGGATTTTAGATTCGATACCAAAAATATCTTTCAAAGAACTCTGTAGATAAAAACTATTAGATATAACTTCATCTATAAACAAAATAGAAGCTCTTTCTAATAATCTTTTAATCCATATATAAACGTTTGTATCTTTACCATAATACCAAGGATAATGATGATGCCACCAAATAAGTTTAGCCTTCGAAAAGAAAATCAACTTTGACAACACTCATACAAAATGCATGGGTGAGTTTCAAATTATTATATAGTCACTATTTCTTATAGCGTAAGCAATTTGCAGCTTACTTAAACAATTTACTTTAAAAGTAACATTGTCTGAAAATAAATTTTCATCATAAGAAAAAGTATAAAACTCTACACTATTTTCTTTTTTTAATAAATTTGATAAATAAATCATCATATTTACTGCTCATCACTTCTTGTTAACATTAGGATGTAGCACGCTTATAATCTTATCTTTTGGAATCATATATCTTTTGTATTAGAAAAATACAAGGTTAAAGCCTTAACCCAAAAGTTGTACACAACTCTGGGAAACAATCATCAATTTATTGATAACTATTCCCCAAAGTCCTATAACAAACCTTTTGCTTAAAGCCAAAAAGTCTTTAAAAATTTTTCAGTTTATTTTAAAGATCTCCCCTCAAATTAATACGAGCAATATAATATCTGTTTTGTACTATAAAGTCAAACATCCAAAGTCATATTTCACACAATCTTCACATAATTCACACAATCTTCACATACATTAAATTTTCTTCACACAATAAGGCAAAAAAAGACTATTTTTCTTTAAAAAAATAGTCTTTAAAATATATGTTTTATTATTATGTTTGACTTACCGTATCAGCTAAGTTCATAATTGGTTGCATTATTGCAACTGCAATAAATCATACTATAACGGCTAAAGTAACCAATATAAATGGTTCTAAAAGTTTATTTAATACTCAAATAGTATTATCAACTTGCTCATCATAGAAGTCTGCAACTTTTAAAATAGTTTGGTCAAGTTTAGCAGTTTGTTCTCAAACTTGAATCATTTGAACCATCATATCAGGAAAAAGTTTATCACCATCAAGAGATTCCCACATTTTAATACCTCAAGCAATATCTTCACTCAAAAGTAAAATTCTTTGTTTATATACCTCACTTCAAACAGCTTCTGCTGTAATTCTAAGTGATTCTACTATAGAAACTCAAGATCATACTAATCATGAAAAAACTCTAGAAAATTTTGATAAAATAAGTTTTTTATTTATTTGTCAAAAAACTGGAACTTTTAACATAAAGCTATCATAAATATATTTTCAATCTGGAGTTCTTTTCCAAAATAAAATTCAAATATACAATATTACAACAACTATAATCATTATAAACCAATAGTTTACGAAAAAATCTGACATAGCAATAAGCAATTTAGTACTTGGTGGTAAATCATCTTTTGTATCAAAAATCTCAAGAAGTTTAGGTACTACCATAGTCATCATTACTCAAACTACTCATATAACTACTATTACGATAAACATTGGATACATCATAGCAGATTTAATTTTACCTGAAATACTTTCTACTTTTTCAATTTGAGCAGCTAAATCAGATAATGCCCTATTTAGTTGTCATGTTTTTTCTCATGATCTAATAATTCAAATTTCAGCTTCTCAGAAATTATTTGGATACATAGCCATACATTCTGATAAATTTTTTCATTCTTTTAATTCATCACAAAAAACTGTCATTATTTTTTTAAAAACAGGATTTTTTTCTTGTTTTTCCATAATAGCAACAGACTTCATAATTCACATTCAAGCATTTGTCATAGTTGACAAAAGACGATAAAAAATTACCTTTTCTGCTGTTTTAACTTTTTGTAATCACATCAAAAAATCATTTATAGCATCCATAGATGCAGCTCATTTATTATTATCGTTATTTTCGACATTATTGCCAGAATCTGATTTTTTATCATCATCTAAGATTAAAAAATCTGCCATATTATAATTTTAAAAAAATATTAATTTTATTTATTTTTAAGCATTTTGTGATTTAGAAGCTCTATATACTTCTTCTAAAGAAGTTAATCAGTTCAATGCCTTAATTATTCAATCTTGTTCTAAAGAAACCATTCAGTCTTTAATAGCTTGAATATTTATATTAAAAGCTGAAGATCATGCAAGTATCATTTCTTTAACTCAAGGAGTAATATCTAATACTTCATAAATTCAAAGTCTTCATTTATAACCTAAATTATCACATTTATCACATCATACAGGACCATAAAAAATAGGAACCTTTAATTTTTCTGCTCATACTCTCTCCAATAACTCTGCTTTATCTGTTATATTGATAGCATTTTTAATATTATCAATAGTATCTTTTCATAGAGTTTTTAAATCTAGTGGTTTTTTACAATGTGGGCAAAGTTTTTTAATAAGTCTTTGAGCAATAATAATATTTACAGAAGCAGGTATTAAAAATGGTTGAACTCACATATTTAAAATTCTCGTAATTGTTTCAGCTGAATTGTTTGTATGTATTGTAGAAAGTACCAAATGTCAAGTAAGAGATGCTTCAATAGCAATATCTACTGTTTCCTTGTCTCTCATTTCTCACACCATTATTATATCAGGATCTTGTCTTAATGCTGTTCTAAGTCAATATGCAAATGTATATCCAATATCTGGTTTAACTTGAGATTGGTTTATACCATCAACTTGATTTTCCACAGGATCTTCAAGAGTCATTATATTGACATCTATTTTATTTAAGTCAGTTAAAGCTGAATAAAGTGTAGTTGACTTACCTGATCAAGTAGGCCCTGAAGTAAGAATAACTCAGTTAGGTTGAGCAATAGCTTTTTGTATTAATCTCAAATTTCTTCATTCTATTCAAAGATCTGTAAGTTTTGGGATTTTTTTAGATTTATCAACAATTCTCATTACGACTTTTTCTCAATGTACAGTTGGAAGTGTAGAAACTCTCAGATCAAGACTTTTTCACTCAATTGTAGTACTGATTCTTCAGTCTTGTGGAACTCTAGATTCATCTATTTTTAAATCAGACATTATTTTAAACCTCGCAACAATTCAAGAATGAAGGAAGTTTTGGTATTCCAAAATTTCCCTTAATTCTCAATCTAATCTATATCTTAATCTAACATAAGATGATAGTGGTTCTATATGTATATCTGAAGAATCTCAAATTACGGCTGCTAATATAATATAATCACAAACTCTTTGTATATTATCTCATTTATAAACCATATTTTTCAATTCATCTATTACTTCGCTGTATTTCATGATTTAGTTTTTATTTGTTCTAAAGTTTTTTTATAGTCTTCAAGAACTGCTTTATAAGAGTTAACTTGTTTATAAGATTCTTCTATATTTTCTTTTGTTACTAATGATTTTTGTATAGAAACAATCATAACTCATTGTAATTGATTCATTATACCATTAATTTCATTTAACTTTTGCTTATCTGAAGAGCTAATATTAGTATCTCATAATAAAATTCAAACTTCTCCTTTAATTTTAGCAAATTCTTGAACAAAATCTTTTATATATTTTTCAATTTTGAACATAGGCATTCATTTTACATAAAATCTAAGTTCAATTTTTGCAGAAAACTTATCATTTCATTGACTAGATTTTAAATATGATATAAAAGTATCTTCTGTATCTTTTATATCAAAAGATGAATCAATATATTCTCAAAATTCAATAGTTTCTATATCAAAAATTTGATTACTAAATATATTATATTTTTCATTTTTAACTTGTCATTTTAAAATTAAATTTTTAAAATTTGAGAAATCAATATTTGTTTCAGATTTTATAATAATATTATTATTTTTATCTAATTCTATTTTTCATAAATTATCTATGAAGTGTAAAAAATCAATTATAGCAGATTTATTTCAAGAAACATTAAATGACATTGGTATATAAAAAATGTTTGTTTCAAGAGAAGTATCTCATAATCAAATTGAATAATTATCTAATATTTTTAATTCTGTAATTCAAATTGAATTATTTAAATCAAGATTAAATGTTTCAACAATAGACTCAATGTAATTTATAAATTTATAATCAGATAATGAATTTGGTCATAAATCAGATACATATTCTGAATACACAGGTAAAATACTAGAGATTAATTGTCATTTTTCATCAAAAGAAGTATCACTTGAATATTTATCTGATATCTTTTTTATGTATAAATCAAAATTTTCTTCAGATGAGTTTTTTATATTATCATTATAAAACTTTTCATCTATACTTTTTAAAATTTCATCCATGTATAAATTATCTTTTCATGCATCTGTTGAATAAACAAGACCTGTAGCTAATTTATCTTGAAACTCTTTTAAGTTTAATCATTCTTTTTTAACTCTATTAATATTTCAATATGTTTCTGAAACTGAGCTTTTTAATACTTCTATCTCTTTAATAGATGGTAAAATATAAGAAGCTACAAAATAAACAAGTCATAATGTAAATATTAAATAAATTGAGAAATATATGATTATTGAACTTTTTTCTCTTTTTGTTTTTTTCATTTTTCTAAAAATTAATTTTTAATTTTACATCAAAAGATGTTTTGTTTGTATAACCATTTGTTTCTCAAGATACACTTTCTATTTCAAATATTTTTTGTCTCTCTAGTAATGAAAAATCTTTTGAATTTTTTTCTATATAATTTAAAAAACTATTTGCTATCGTAATAGATGTTCATCAAATTTCATCTGAATTTTTAATTCATGAAAATCAAATAATTCATTTTTCATATCATTGTGAATATGAATAACACTCCATTTCTAATATTTTTAATTCAGATATAATCTTAATTTTTTGACATTGTATTTTTCTTTTATCAATTCATCAAAAATCATTTTTTAATAAATCAAATTTTTCCATAACTTCCAATACACTAAGTCTATCAGTTGTCTTATTTAAAAGAAAAGACACTTCTTTTGTTTTTGTAAAATTACTATCTTCATATATTTTTATAATATTTTCAAGGATTTTCTTTGATTGCTCTAATTTAATAGTCTCAAAATTTAATTCATATGTCTTTTTTAAAAATGATATAGATGAACAATATGTAGTCCCTTCTGGTTTAGATATTGTAGAATCATTAAATACAAAGCAAATAGGATCAAGTAATGATTTATCTGCAAATGAATCATTTTTTTGAATATATATATATCAATATAATAGAAAAACTATTACAAATAAAAACCAAAAAATATTTTGTAAAATTTTTCAAGAAATACTTAAATAATAATAAGTATCCTTTTTTTCTTCTTCTTTAAGTTTTTCTACTTCATCTATCAACGAAGAATCTGTAGCAAACTCATCAAAAATATTTACTGAACTTGTTTCAGTATCTTTATTTTGATCTTTTAATGCGCTTTCTGACATATTAAAGTTTTTTAGTAAAATAATAACTAATACAATAATATCATAAAAAAATTATAATATCAAAAAAAAGACTTTACAAATAAGTAAAATCTTTTATTGCTTTTTTTCTAATATTTCTAAAAATTGTTTTTTAGTTCATTTTTTTATATTTATATCAGCAGGGAAAGCATCGTAGAACTGATTTCACCATTTTGAACTAATTCTATCATCAAGTAAAATAACTATTCACTTATCTGATTTTGTTCTTATAAGTCTACCAAAACCTTGTTTTAATTTTATTATAGCTTTAGGCACAGCATATTCAGAAAAGCTATCTTTAAAAAATGCACTCCTAGCCTGAAATATAGGGTCATTTGGAACAGCAAAAGGGAATTTATGAATTACTAAATATTTCAAATCTTCACCTGGAATATCAACTCATTCCCAAAAACTATCTGTTCAAAGTAGTATAGAGTTATCTGGAGATTTTGTGAAGTTTGATAAAAGTTTATTTTTACTTCATCAAATTGATTGAGCATATAAATTTATGCCATTTTTCTTTAAATCTATATTACAAAAAGTATAAATTTTTTTGATAACTGCAAAACTAGTAAGTAATGTAAGCACTTTTCACCTAACTATTAAGAAAAATTCTTTTAAAAATATATTCATATCTTCAGAATTATTCTTCACACTTCATATATCAGTTGGTATAAAAAGTGTTGCCTGATTTTTATAATCAAAATCACTAGAAAATGAATAAAAGTCAAATCAATCTAAACTCATTATATTCTTCACATAATCAAACTTATTTCATATACTAAGTGTAGCTGATGTTAAAAGACAACTATCTAATTTATTCCATAGATTTTTGTATAGATATTGTCATGGATTAAGTAGTGTAAAATCAAATGTAATACCTGATTTTTCAGCATAAGTTAATATCTTTATATAAGTATTAGAATTAGTTTTGTCAAAGAAAGTATTTATATTATTGGCTACAGAGTCAAAAAAAACTAGTTCTTTTGTAAAATCATATTCACTAATTACTTTTAATTTGTCAACTATGTCAAGTAAATCTAAGTTGATTTTTTTAATTATTTCTACGAAATCTAAGTCTGTAAAAAAGTCTTCTTTAACCAATATATTTTTATACTGACTATCATCTGGAACTTTGTTATTTATATAGTTAAATGCATAATCATCCAGTATATCTAGATTTGATAAAAGGGTTTCTTTCTTATTTAAAAAATCCAATTTTTTTATATTTTTGATTGTGAAGATTTTTTCACATTTATCAAAATGGTCTTTTAAATATCTTAAATTATATATTTGTCTAAGAGATTCTGTGATTGAATCCTCTATATTATGGGCTTCATCAATTACTATTGATTTTAAGTCGGGTAATAATTTAGAATCCGCAGCCATATCAGTAAAAAGCAAACTATGGTTTATTATAACAATATTAGCTTTTTCAAGTGATTTTCTAGCTTTTAAAAGAAATTCATACTCCATATATTGATTTTTTTCATTCATAGAAAAAATCCCTTCACTATTTAAATCTCTTAAATAAGTATATTCCTCTGGATAAAATGTAAGCTCATCTAACTCTCAATATTTAGTTTCAAGTAGCCAAAAAGTAATTTTTGATAACAAAGAAACCTCTCTATATGATAAATCTCACAAAAAAACATAGTCAAAAAATCACTTAATACTAAAATAATTTTTTCTTCACTTAAGCTTTGTATAAGAAAAATTTAGTCCTAATTTTTCATGTAAAAATTTCAAATCTTTTAAATATAATTGATCTTGTAGTGTTTTTGTCTTTGTAGTTATATAAACCTTTTGATTATTTTTAATTGAATAAACAATAGAGGGGATAAGATATGCAAAACTTTTTCAAAGTCATGTTGGGGCTTCAATAAGAGTTTTTTTACTATTATTAAAAGTTTCATAAACTTTTTTTGTCATATTTAATTGATTTTCTCTTGTCTCAATTTTATCTGAAAAATTAAAAAACTTCACAATATCTTCACATTCTAAATTTGGTTCATAAAAAAATTCTTCTAAATAATCTTTTTTTCAAATTCTTCACAATATAATTTGTTCAAATTCATTTAAATCTATTTTTAAACCAAACTCTCAAAACAATAAATCTCATAAATAAGATATATTTTTATCATTTGATAAAGTGAAAAGATAATATAAAAGTCTTTTATTATCAATATTTAAAGTTTTAAAGTGATTTAATTGTTCCTTAAATAAAGCAACCGTAGCTTTTACATCATTTATAGCTCTATGTGCTCATGAAAATGGTATTTTGTAATAATCACATAACATCTCAAGATTAAGTGAACTATTATTAAATGCTAAAAAATTTGCAAGAAAAAAAGTATCAATCTTCACATTACTTCAAACATTTATTCAGCTATTTACCAAAAAATCTATATCAAAATCCACGTTATGTCCCAATAAAACACTGTTTCATATGAAATTAAGTATATCTTGTTTTAAATCATCTATTTTTGGAGCTCATATCAAATCATTATCAAATATATTTGTTATATTTGAAATAATCTCTGGAATTGATACTCCTGGATCTATAAAACTTGAGTAAGTATCTATAACTTCAAAGGTATTTTCATCAAACTTAATCATAGATATTTCTATAATTTTATCATTATACTTATCTAACCCCGTAGTCTCTAAATCAAAACAAACAATCATATTAAAAAATTTCTTGAATAAAATACATATAAGTATATAATATCAAAAATAGTAAATAAGAGAAACTTAAATGAAAACTTTTGTTAAAATATTATTGATATTGTGATGATTGTTAAATATTACTCAGGCTTATGTAGATGAGATAGATCCATATAGCTGAAAAAATAATGTTGAAAAAACTATATTAATAGAAAAATACTTAATTGAACATAAAACAAAAATAGTTAACTTTTCAATTAAATACAATGCTGAAAGAGATACTGAAATAAATAGAAGTATTGACAAAATTGATTATTTAATTGAATCTCTTAATAAAATTCAAAATAATAATCTAGATGTTGAAACTGAAGATTTAGCAATAACTACAATTTTAAACGAGGTAAAAAAAATAAATGATTCTTTAAAGACTACTCTAAAAAAGAAAAAAGATAGTTTTGAATTAAATCTAAAAGTAAAAAAAGATTTTTATAGCAACTTAGCTTATAAATTATCATTCAAAATTGAAGAAATTCACTCGTTAATGTATGATAAAAAAATATACGAGAAAAAAATACTAACTGAAAGAGAATTAAAAATAAAAACCTCTTTAAAAAAATTATCTAATTTATCAAAAGATTTAAAATATTTTTGAAATAATCAATTTAATAGTGAAGAAGAAATAAAAACTCTATTTATTAAAATACTAAAAGATATTAAAAATCAAATAAGTATACTTAAATCAAACATATAAAAAAGACAGCTTAATCGCTGTCTTTTTTGATTCATAATTTATCAAATAACCCCTTTATTTCGGAATTTGAAAGGTGTCTATATTGTCCAAAATCAAGATTTCAAATTTCTATATTTTCTATTCTAATTCTTTTTAATTTTTTCACTCTAGATCATACTTTTTCAACCATTCTTCTTATTTGTCTATTTCTTCATTCAGTAATTACAATACTAAATTTACCAGAAGAAATTCTATTTATAGTTGCTTTTTTAGTATAACTTCAAAGAATAAATAAACCATTTCTCATATCATCCAATGATTTATCATCAATACTTCAAAATGTTTCAACAATATACTCTTTTTCATGATTATATCTTGGGTGCATCAAGTAATTTGCTAATCTACCATCATTTGTCATAATTATAAGACCTGTAGTTTCTTTATCTAATCTTCATATAGGAAAAACTCTCTCTTTTACATCCATAATATCAACTATGTTTACTTCTCAATTTTGAGCACACGTTGTAACAATTCATCTTGGTTTATTTAGTTTATAATAAACTAAATTATTTTGTTCTTTTACTGCTTTATCTTGTAGTTCTACTTTATCTATAGTAGGGTCTATTGACATACCAATAGTTGCAGTTACTCAATTAACCTTAATAAGTCAAGCAGAGATATATTCTTCTGCTTTTCTTCTAGAACATATTCATGCTTGACTTAAGTATTTTTGTAATCTAAGTGTTTCCATTAATTTTTTACGCTTTCAGTATAACTATTATAAATTTTTATATATGTTTCCTTATCATAAAAAGATGAATCTTTTTCAAATAAGAAAAAACTCTTTTTTGAACATAATAAAGTTGGATCAGTAGGTAATCATCTATCTGCTTTACATATCAATGTATTAGTACATTTTAAATAATCATCATTTCTTAGATAACAAAAACCCTCTAAAAAATACTTATACATAACAAAATACACTATTAATATAATAATAATTGCTGAAAAAAGGACTTCTACTATTCATCTCATAATTTAATCATTAAAAATTATTCTTACTTCAGGAGAGAGTACAATTAATTTTTCTGATTTTACTTTATTAATAGCTAATTCTACTAAATCAAGTAAATCTTTATATGTTCAACTTCAATCATGCATTAAAAAATTTGCATGAAGTGGAGAAAAAAAAGCTCATCATAATTTGTATCATTTTAATCAAACTTGTTCAATTAATGCTCAAGCTGAAAACTCTTTACTAGGATTTTTAAAAAAACTTCAACAAGTATTTCACTTTGGTTGCTTATTTTCTCTAAAATCTATATTATCAACATCACTATGATACTTTTCTATTTTTTGACTTAAATCAAATCTAACCTTTATTATAAAATATCTATTTTTAGAGTCTTTAATAAGTGAAGATCTGTAATCAAATTGCATATTAATTTTACTTATTTTGATTATTTGTCAAGTTTCAATATCATAAACATCTGCATCTAAAAAATTATTCTCGGTTTCTAGTCAAAAACAACCTGCATTTCAATATACAGCTCAACCTATACTTCCAGGAAGTCATATAAATCTATGCCACAAATTTTGTCCATATTTATCTTCTAAATCTTTTGCTATATCAGATATCCATTCATTAGTAAATGACTCTAAAATCATTGTTTTTTCATCATAATTCCATCAATTCAAATTATTCTTAACTATTACTCAATTGTATTCATCAAAAGCAAACAAAAGATTAGTTCAAGATCATATAAAAAGTAGTGATACTTTATTATTTTTACAAAAAATATTTATATCTTTTAGTTTATTTATATCTTCTAAATTATTTATCTCAAAATAATATCTTGATTTTGCTTTTGTTTTAAAATTTGAAAGATTTGTTACATCAACATTTTCTTGTAGAAAATCCAATTCCATATTTTTATTATTTTAATAGTAATTTATTTCTATATTTTATTATATTTATAATATAATTCATTTCAATTTTTAAAATAAAATTTGAAATTTAATACAAAAGATATAAGATTAAAATGTTTTTGCAAAAACATTTTAATCTTAATTATATAATACATAAAAATAATGAAAAAATTAATTATAATAGCTCTCCTAGTGTTATTAAATATTAATTTTGTTAATTCTAATTTAAATATTGAAAAAGAATTAAAGATAGAAAAAATAGAAAAAAAGATTGCTGTTTTAAAAGAAGAAATAGGTGAAACTGGCATAAAAGAAGAAAAAATTAAAAAATTGCAAAAAATACTATGAGATTCATATTATGAATTAAATATAGAAAAATGAAATTTTATTAATTATAATGAATTAATAAAAAATAATAATAGCACTTCCTTAAATTACATTGAAAGTAATTGAGTAACACTTGAAGCATGAGATATACTAGTTATGAACTTTAAAAATAAACCATGGTGGAGTTATTTTTCAAATTGATGGGAGCATGCTGCAATAGTTTATGATGATAATAATGTTGTTGAAGCTGTTACTTATTGACAAAATTCTCGTAAAATAAGTTTACAACAATTTTTTGAAGTATATCCTTCTCAAATTGATAGAATGATAATTATAAAAATGAATTTAAGTAGTAGTCAAAAAACAACTCTTAAAAACTATATAGACACAAAATTATTATGAAAACCTTACCCTTCAAATCTATCATTACCAAATTCAAAATACTCAATGAACACTTTTTATTGCTCTTCTTTAGTTTGGAGAGCACACTATAATAGTTGAAGATTCCTTGATTTAGATGAAAAAACTACTCAATCTATTGTATATCCTATAGAATTAATTTTTTCTGATAATGTTTGAAGTTTATATTCTGTTATATTTTAAATTATGTGATTATGTTGGGATTGAGCATATAAAATAGTTTATTCTTGAAAAGATTTTATACTAAAAGAAGATTGAATAATTATTTTTTTATTAAATAATCCTATAAAATTAGAAAAGTATACTGAAATTAATATTTTAGAAAAATTATGCTTTTCTAATGGAAATAATTTTATTCTTTTTAGTGATTTAATTTTAAAAGATAAACTATTAATTATTACAAATATTATATTAATAGCTATTTTAATAATAATAATATTTTTAGTATTAAAAAAAATAATAAAAAACTAGTTCTTATAGAACTAGTTTTTTATTATTTTAATAGTAATTTATTTCTATATTTTATTATAGCCTCTCATGTAAAGCTCTCTTTTATATTTGAAACTTCATTTACAGATCATTCTGCTATAAGATATCATCATTTATCTCATCCTACAGGTCAAATATCTATTATATGGTCTGCATTCATTATCACATCCATATTGTGTTCTATTACCATAACTGTATTTCATTTATCAACAAGTGAGTGTAATATTGTCAATAATTTGTCTACATCTTGGAAGTGTAGTCATGTTGTAGGCTCATCTAGTATATAAAATGTCTTACTTGTCGATCTTTTTGAAAGTTCAGTTGATAATTTTACTCTTTGACTTTCTCATCATGATAATGTAGTGCTTGATTGTCAAAGTTTAATATATCATAATCAAACTTCATCCAATACATCCAATATTTTAGTTATCTTTGGATGACTAGAAAAGAAATCTTTTGCCTCTTCAACTGTCATATTTAAAACATCTGATATAGTTTTTCACTTATACTTTATAGTTAAAGTCTCGCTATTATATCTTTTTCAATAACAAGTTTCACATTCTACATAAACAGGTGGTAAAAAGTGCATTTCTATTTTTTTAACTCAATCTCAATCACAAACTTCACACCTTCATTCTTTTGTATTGAAACTAAATCTTCCTGGACCATATCATCTTATTTGTGCATCTTGTGTCATAGCGAATACTTCTCTTATAGGAGTAAAAACCTGAGTATAAGTTGCAGGATTACTACGAGGAGTTTTTCAAATAGGTGATTGATCAATAATTACTGTTTTATCTAAATTTTGAAGTCCTTTTATTTCTTTAAATGATCAAACATCTCTTTTTGCTCTATTTAACTCATTTGCTAAATAATTAGCTAATATATCATTTACTAAACTAGATTTTCAACTACCTGAAACTCATGTTACAACTATAAAATTTGATAATGGTATAGTTACATCTATATTTTTTAAATTATGTTGAGTCGCTCAAATAATTTCAAGTACTTTTCCATTTTTCTTTAAATCAACAAAACTAGGCCTAAATCATCTTTTAATTATTACATCTCTTTTATGACTTAAATATGGTCAAGTTACTGATTCACTATTATTTATTATATCATCTATATTTCAAGTTGCTATAATTTGTCATCAATGAATTCATGCTCATGGTCAAATATCTATTATATGATCACATTCTCTCATTATATCTTCATCATGCTCAACTACAATAAGTGTGTTTCATATATCTCTTAATTTTTTCAAATTTGAAATCAACATATCATTATCTCTAGGATGAAGTCAAATAGATGGTTCATCAAGAACATAGATAATTCATTCTAATCTTGTTCATAATTGAGTTGCCAATCTAATTCTTTGAGCCTCTCATCCTGAAAGAGTACTCGCTCTTCTAGATATTGTCATATAATCTAGTCCTACTCATGATAAAAATTCCAATCTCTCAACAGCATTTTTCATCACTTTTTTAGTAATATGCTCTTCTGATTTAGTTAATTTTAGTCATTTTAAAAAAGCAATAGCTTTATCTACTGAAAAATCTGAAACTTGTCATATATTTAATCAATAAACAAAACTTGATAAACTTTCTTCATTTAATCTATATCAATTACAAACATGACAATCCATATCAACTACAAAATCATCATAATGTCATTTTTCACTTCATCCATCATAATATCTTCTTGTAAGGGTATTTATTACTCATTCAAATCTAGTATTATATGTGTTTTGTACTCAATATTCATTAACATAAGTTACTTTAAATTGATGATCTCAAGTACCATACAAAACTACTTCTCTTTCTTTTTTTGTTAATAAAGAATATTTTTTATTAATATCTATCTTTGTTTTCTTAGCCAATTCTTTAAGTAAAGCAAAAAAATACTCTCCTCAAAATCAAGGTGCTATAACAGCTCATTCTAAAAGAGTTAAATTATAATTTATAACTCTATCTTCTAAAAATACTTTTTTAACTCATAATCAATGACATTCTGGACAAGCTCAATTATGGCTATTAAAAGAGAAGCTTGATATATTTAATTCACTTGGTACATGTCAACAACTAGAACAAACAAAAACTTGAGAAAATCATTTTTCTTCCGTTAATGAATCAATAACTAATTGTCATTTTCATATTTTATATGCTAAATTTATAGAATCCTTAAGTCTTTTTGTGTCATTTGAATCATTATCCAAAAAATCTTTTTTTACCAATCTATCAACAACTATAGTTAAGTTATCAACATTTTCTAAAACTAAAGCATCATTTATAGTATAAACATCTTTTCAAATAGAAAATCTAATAAATCACAAATCTAAAACTTCTTTTTTTACTTCTTCAAAATCTTTAAAAACTCATTTAATTGGAGCTTTTATTAAAAATTTTTTATCTTCTTCAAATTCAGATATGTAGTTTATAATACTTTCAATCGAGTCTTTTTTTACTACAGTTCAACATTTTACACATTTTCTTTCTCAAATATTTAAAAAAAGTAATTTATAATAGTCATAAATTTCTGTAATAGTTCAAACAGTTGATCTAGGGTTTTTACTGGTTGTTTTTTGATCAATAGAAATAGTAGGTGATAATCAGTTTATTTCACTTACTTCTGCTTCCTCTGTCATTCCTCATATAAACATACGAGCATAACTACTAAGACTTTCTAGATATTTTTGTTGTCAAACACTATAAATAGTATTAAAAGCCAAACTTGACTTTCAACTACCTGACACTCATGTTATAACTGTCATTTTATTTTTAGGGATTTTTACACTTATATTTTTTAAGTTATGAGTACGAGCTCAAATAACTTCTAAAAACTTAGACATTAAAAAAAAGTTAGAAAATACTAACTTTTAATTTTAGATATTTTTTGATTTTATCAAGTTTTTTAAATTTATTGTTCACTTAAAAATTTATTAAATCTATAATCGCCTAAAACAGCAAATATATATTTTTTTAATTCTTTATATTCAAAATAAGTTTTCTTCCGTCTTTTATTTTTTCATTGACTTTTAATCTCTCAAATAATTGAAATTGAAGATACATTTTTTATATCTTCATTATTTAAAATTTCATATTTAATTTCTACTTTATACTTTTTTCAATCTATTTCAAGTTCAATTAATGCTGTTGATTCTTTTATTCTTCAATGAAAATCAAAATAAAAGAATTTTTTTCAATTTAATGCTATTAATTGGTGTTTTTCTCAATTTCACTTTAAACTTTCAGAAAGTTGTCTTTTTTTCTCTATTTTTTCTAAAAAGTAATCTTCTCAATGTCAATATCAGCACATTTTTGAATCACTACATTTTCAAGCAATCATATCTTTACCACAATTTGGACATGGTTCAATATCTAATATATCTTTTAAATACCCCTTAGTTTCTTCAATTTCTTGAAAATCTAAAGGATTATTTAAATAATTATGTTCATATGATTTTTTTACTTCAACCATAAAATATATTAAATTATATTAAATATATTTTAACACTTTTTTTAATCAGATGCAATAATTAATCAAATAACTGTTTTTGCTCAATTTTGCTTTAATAATTTAGATACTTCATTTAAAGTTGTTCAGGTAGAAATAACATCATCTATAACAATTAAAACCTTATTTTCAACTGATTGATTTATTCTAAAACTATCCTTTAAATTACTAATTCTATTTTTTCTATCAAGTTTTGATTGTTGTTTTGTTAATTTTATTTTAGATAATATATTACTTTTATATTGTATTTGTGAAATTTTAGACAAATTTTTAGCCAATATATCACTTGAATTATATCATCTCAAAAATTTTCTTAAAAAGTGACTTGGAATAGACGAAATTAAAAAATCATTTGTTTTTATAATCTTAACACTTGAAATAAACTTATCATAAAGATAAAATGATATTTCTTCTAGTATTTCCTTTTTATTATAAAATTTTGCATCTTTTATAAGTCTAGAAATAAGTTTGCTTTTATAATGTTTTAAAATAATAACTTTATCATAATAGATCTCATTTTTACAAGTTTCATGAATAGAATAATTTTTTGTTGTTCACTTGCAATAATAGCATATAGAAGCAAAATTTATTTCTTTATCAAAGCAATCTGGACAAATAAAGTGTCACTCTTTTTTACAAGAGTAACACTTTTTTGGAGCAATCAAATCTAAAAAAAATTTAAATATCATCATAACTTTTATTTCAAATATAAGTAAATCTAGGAGAGACTACTCAATTTATTTCTACATTTTCTTGAAACATAACTTTAGGTCTTACCCAAATAGCATTATTTCAAAATTCAGAACTGTCATATAATGCTTTATATACAACTAACTCTTCTAAAGTTTCAGTATGTTTTGCTATATAAATTACCTCATATAAATTTCATTTATAATGTTTATATATTCAAAGTTTCATAATTTATTTTAATTCTTTAAATATTGTAGACAAACTATCTACTCAAAATCCCGTCATTCATAAATTTGCATAACCATATGGTTCTAGCGAATTTAAAGCTGTTCCCGCAATATCAAGATGAGTATATCACTCTCCATTTAAGACAAAGTTTGACAAAAATGCAGCTCACATTGTAGACCCTGCAAATACAGATCTATTTAAATTTTCTAAATCTGCAATTTTTGATTTAGTTTTTTCTATAAAATAATCATCAAAAGGAAGTCTATTATATTTTTCAAAATTAAATTTTGAATAATCTAAAAATTTAGAAATCATTTCTTCATCATTTCACATAATTCATGCATATCTATAACCTAAGGCAACCATACAAGCTCAAGTAAGAGTTGCAATAGTTATTATTCTATTAAGTTTATAATTTTTACTTATATAACTAACTCAATCCGCTAATACAAGCCTTCATTCTGCATCAGTATGAATAATATCTACTGTTTTTCAAGAATAAGAAGTAATTATATCACTTGGCTTATACGATTCTCATGATATATGATTTTCAGCCAAAACAATACAAGCAATTATATTTACTTTTAAATCTGTCTCATCTAATTCTTTCATAGTAGCAAAAGTTGCCGCTGCTCAACACATATCTCATTTCATTTCATACATATGATCTCCTGGTTTAACTTGAATTCATCAAGTATCAAATGTAATACCTTTTCAAACTAATCAAATTGTTGGTAGACTCTTGTCTATAATCTTTTCAAAAACAACCATATATGGCTTTTTAACACTTCATTTACCAACAGCTTCTAGTAAGCCTAATCATTTTTTTTGAATAGCCTTATAATCGAGTATTTTAACTTTTGTATTTTTAAACTTAGTTTCTTTTACAATCTTAGCAAAAGTTTCTGGATACAATTCATTTGATGGTTTGAAACCTAAATCGCGTGCTAATATTATATTTTTTATAGTTTTTATTCTATCTTTAAAAATTTGTTTATTTTCAGAATTTACAATAAAAAATATTTGATCTAGTTCTTTTTTACTTTTGTATTCTTGATATTTATATCTAGATAACAAACTATTATTTAACAAATTGTTAATACTTTGATTACTATTTGTTAAAATAGTTAAATTAGATGGGAGTTTAGGAAAAGTTTCTCATAGAAAGTAATTTATATCTTTCTTAGAATCTTTTGTGTAATAAATTACATATATTTTATCAAAATTTTCACTTCAAATATAAAAATCAATTAAAGAATTTTCATTTTTTTCAAAAATACTATTTATTTTATCAATTATATTTTTCCCTATTTTAAGGGGTTTAATTAAATTTATGTCTGATTTTTTTTCTACAAAAACAACTAAGTTTGAATTTTTTACTTCTGAAAAATCATTTATTAATTCTACCATATAAAAATATTAAAATGTATTAAAAATAATTAAATTAATACTATATAAATTTCTTTTATTTTCAAAAATAAATAATAAATCAAAAATAAAGAACTTATAATACTTAAAAAAAGTGAAATATAATTTGTATAGTTTTTATGTACATTAAAGTTAAAAACAATACTATATATTATAATAGAGGCTAAAAAATAAGAAAAGTCTACTATATAAAAATATGCATTTGCTGAAATAAAAACTAAATAATTTAAAATTAAACCGAAATATCTTAAATTAATTTTTTGATTTTGAAAGTGCTTTATATTTGATATATATTTAAAGCTTATATCTCAAAAAATAAACATAATTACAAATATAAAAATTGTATTATTTACTTCAAAAAATTTAAAATAAAATGGGAAAAGTAAAAAAATATAAAAAATCATGTATATTATTTTTTTATAATCAAGTCATTTATTTTTTTCATCATATGAAGTAAATGATAAAATAAATATTATTCATATCATTATAAAAAATACACTTTCTATAAGTAAATTTCAAAAGATACTCTTAACTTCTAAATTATAAAATGTACTATCTCAAAATATATTTAATCAATTTGAAAGTAAATAAAAATTATAAAATATAAATGAAAATATAAATGATACAAAAAAAAGGAGTAATCTCATTTTAATATTAAAATTAAAAATTAATTACCCCCAATATAATAATAAAAAATAAAAATACAAAGTTAATAATTAGAAAAAATAAACTTCTAGATAAATATATAAATAAATATATAAATATAGCTATTAAAAAATAAAATATCCCATTATAATTATAATCTAAATTATCAATATAAAATCATATATTTAAATAAATAATAAATATTGTAGTATACATTAAAATTATAAAGAAAATATATTTATTTAATAATTGGAAAAATCAAATAAATGCATCTATAATTTTATTAATACCTTTTTTTAAATAAGTATATGATATATTTAATCATTTTTCTTTTGCTTTCAGTAAAATAATATTTTGTTTTATAACACTTCTTGTTAAAAATAACTCTTCTATAAATTCTTTATCATAAAAAAATTTATAGAAATTTTTTATTATTAATTTAGTATTTTCTTTATAGTAATCTTTATATTTAGATAAATATAAAAGTGTTTTTATATAAGAATGTGATTCTTTATCTACTTTATTATTTTTTTTCCTTTCGTTTTTAATTTCAGTAAAAAAATTTCTAATATTACTAACTAGAAAATTAAATTGATATACTAGATCTTTTTCTTTTTCTCTAAATTGATCTTTACTTCAAATTTTCTTTAATAATTTATTTGTTTCTTTTAAAAGTTCTATATTTTCTTTATTTTTTGTTTTTTCAACTTCTTGAAGCTCTATATTTCATATTTTTAATAGAGCAAGTTCTCAAACTTCTCTTAATTTAGAAATATTTGTAGATTTTTTTAATTTTATAATTTCATTATATATAATCTTTAACTTTTCTGCTTTTATTTGATCAATTGTTATAATTCATTGTCCTGAAATCATTTTTTCAAGCTTCAATAAAACAATTTCTAATAATTTATTTACATCTTCTAATTCTTTTTTAAGATAAAAGTTTTCTAATTTTTTATTTTCTTCCTTTTCTTTTTTAATTTTATCCCTTATTTCATCTATTTTTTCTTTTTTTCAAGAACTATAATATAAATCATATTCTTCTTTTAATTCTTCAATTATTTTTAGTTTTTTTTCTATAGAAAAATTTTCATCATTTTCTGAATATATTAATTGAATATCATATTCTAAATCTTTTCTTAATTTTACATATGCTTTAAATATATCATTTCAAACTATTTTTCAGTGTTTAAATTCTCATCATTTATATCATTCAAAAACAAAAGTATCTCAAATATCATGTTTATCTGTAACTAATTCCAAACTCAAAATAGAGTATCACTCATTGTGAACTCTTTCTCTTGCAACAGCTTCATTTTCTGCCTTAAAAACGATATTATATTTTTTACCGTCTTTAGATACTGCTATTTTGAAATTTAACATATAAATATTTATAAAAATTAACTAACACCTAGTGGTTTTTCTAATTTACTTAAAACACTTGAAAAATCTATTCATTTATTTTTAAATTCTTCTCAAAAAATTTTATTTAAATTTTTACATTGTATATTTAAATCATTTTCCGAAATATTTTTACAAATATCTACTAGTCTTTCTTCATTTACAGAAGTTAAATTATCAGATAATTTATTTAATTTTCCTTCAATATTTAATGGTAATTCTTCTTTTTTTTCTATATCTGTCATAATTAAATATTATTTATTAAAAATGAAAATGAATTTATTTCTTTTTTTCTTTCTTCTGCTTCCTTTTTTCTCATTCATGAGATTACACTAAAATTATTTTTTTGAATTTGGTCAAGTTCTTTTATTTCGATATCTTTGATAAAAATAATTAAACTATTATAAATTCTGTCAATTCAATTTTCATCTAAAATATCCAAAGCTTGAATATAAAGACTTTTTTGATCTTCTGGAATTTCAAGATTAAAAATCATAATTGTAGTTAATTTTATTTTTTCTTTAATTTTTTTTTGTTTTTTCAAATATTCAAAAATCATATTTTTTAATAATTAATATAAATTTATATATATATTATTATAATATCATAATTATTATTTAAAATCAAAATTGTGAATTACTTTTTATATTTAATTATATTCTTTATATTTTATATAATATATTATTAATATTAATCACCTATGTTAAAATGTTAAAACATCTATTTAAAGCCATTTTATAGTTTCAAAAAAAATATATAAATTATAAAATTATATTTTAAGACTTTATTTAAGCCATTTTACAATTTATAAACAATTTTTTAACAATGAATAAAATATTTTATTGACTTGTCTTTTTTGTCATAAAAATTATATTTATATATATTTAATATTTTAACAATAAAATTAAAAATAATTTATGGAAAACAAAAATAAAAATACTTTCTGACTATTTTTTATAACTTTTTTAACAAGTTTCATATTAGGGATTCTTTTTTCCCTTCAAGTAGATAAATTACTTAACTATGATTTGTTAAAAAGTAATAATTTACCTAGTATATATAGTAGTGAAGAAAATTTAAATTTAACAAAGTTTTGGGCTGTTTATGATATAATTAAAAGTGAATATTTTGATTCTAAAATTATAGATAATAATAAATTACTAGAATCATCTATTTCATGATTAGTTAATTGATTATGAGATAAACATTCAAATTATTTAAATGTTGAAGAAAATAAAAATTTTAATGAATCACTTGCATGAGATTTTGAATGAATTTGAGCTATAGTTGAGCCACATCCAATGTGAGTAACTATAGATATGATAATCAAATGATCTCCAGCTAAAAATTTTGATTTAAGATCATGAGATTTAATAATAAAAGCAAATGATATTTCATTAGAGTGATTAACTCTAGTAGATGCGGTTAATAATATAAAATGACCAGCATGAACTAAAGTTATTTTGGAAATAATAAGAGAATGAGAAAAAAACATAATTAAAAAGGAATTAACAAGAGAAAAAATAAAAATTCCTTCAGTAGACTTTGAAAAATTTGATAATAATACATGATATATTTCTATAAATATGTTTTGAGATGAAACTTCACTTGAATTTCAAAAAGCAATCACTGAATTAAAAGATACATCATGATTAATTATTGATTTAAGAGATAATTGATGATGATATTTAATAAGTGCAGTTGAAATACTTAGTAATTTAATTGAAAATTGAGAGATATTGGTTGTTACTAAATATAGTGATGAAAAAACAAATGAAGTTTATAAAAGTATAAATTCATGAGAAATTTATAAGTGAAAAATAGTTATATTAATAAATGAAAATTCAGCAAGTGCTTCAGAAATTACTGCTTGAGCATTAAAAGAATATCAAAAAGCAATAGTTGTTTGAAAAAAATCATATGGTAAATGATCCGTTCAAGAACCATTTGAATTAGGTGATTGAAGCATGCTTAAATTAACAGTTGCAAAGTGGTTTACTCCAAAATGAATAAATATAGATAAAGATTGAATTATTCCTGATATAGAGATTTCATTTTTAGATGAAGATTATAAAAATGCTTATGATAGACAAAAAGAAGAAGCAAAAAAAATACTAGATACTTTTATAAAAACAAAAGCTCTAAATTTAACAATAGATAGTTATAAAGAACAAAATAAATAATTTTTTAACATAAAAAAGCTAGATTTTCTAGCTTTTTTTGTTTTTTTAATTATAAATTATATATTAATTTTTAATTAAAAATTATGAATTATAAATTTCCTTTAAAATTAATTGTTTTTTAAAATAAGTAATAAAATTTTATTTACTTAATTAATTAAAAATGTTAGAAAAAAATGATAAAATCCTTTTTGATTTAATACAAAAAGAAGCACATAGACAAGATACAGAAATAGAATTAATTGCATCAGAAAATTATACAAGTAGAGATGTAATGGAAGCTGCAGGAAGTATACTTACAAATAAGTATAGTGAATGATATCCATGAAAAAGATATTATGCATGACAAGAATATATAGATCAAATTGAAAATTTAGCAATTGATAGATGTAAAGAGTTATTTTGAGCAGAATATGTAAATGTACAACCTCTTAGTTGAAGTCCAGCAAATCTTGCTGTTTATTTAGCTGCTTTGAAACCAGGCGATAAAGTACTTGGTCTTAGTTTAGATCAATGAGGACATTTAAGCCATGGACATCCATTGAATTTCTCAGGATTATTATATGAAATTATTCCTTATACTATTGACAGAGAAACATGATTAATAGATATGGATGAAGTTGAAAGACTAGCTATAGAAAATAAACCAAATATGATAATTGCATGATTTTCAGCATATTCAAGAAATTTGGATTGGAAAAGATTTAGAGAAATTGCTGATAAAGTTTGAGCTATTTTAATGGCAGATATCGCTCATATTGCATGACTTATTGCATGAGGAGTTTTAGAAAATCCTGTTCCATATTGTGATATAGTAACTTCAACTACTCATAAAACTCTTAGATGACCAAGATGAGCTGTTATTATGTCTAAAGAAAAATTTTGACCATCAATTGCTAGAGCTGTTTTTCCTTGAGTACAATGATGACCACATGAACATTTAATTGCAGCTAAAGCAGTTGCTTTTGCAGAAGCATTAAAACCAGAATTTAAAGAATATGCAAAACAAGTTGTTAAAAATGCACAAATTTTAGCATCTGAATTAATAAAAAATGGATTTAAAATAGTTTCAAATGGTACAGATAATCATTTAATGCTTATAGATGTTTTTTGAAGTTTTTGAGTAACTTGAAAAGAAGCAGAAAAAGCTTTAGAATTAGTATGATTATCAACAAATAAAAATATGGTACCATATGATACTAGAAAAGCTCTTGATCCAAGTGGTATTAGAATATGAACACCAGCTGCAACTACGAGATGAATGAAAGAAGATGAAATGAAAATTATTGCACATATTTTTACTGAAGCTATAAAAAATAAAGATGATGAAAAAACACTTTCTAATTTGAAAAATGAAGTATTAAATTTATGTAATAAATTTCCTATTTATAAAAACTAAGATTATTCTTAGTTTTTTATTTTAGACAATTTTTTAAAAACTGTCAATTAAAAAAACTTGATTATTCAGATAAAAAGCATACATTATAGACAATTAATTTATAAATATATGTCAATGTATAAACACACTAGACAAGAAGCTGCTGACAGACTTTGAATATCTACTAGAAGTATAGATAGATATGTTAAATCATGAAAATTAAGATCTAAAAAAGATTGAAAAGTAGTTTATATTAATTCATCTGATTTAGATAATTTAATTTCAGGATGAGCTGTAAATCAAGAAGTAATAGTTGAAAAAACACATACTCATAATCCATTTGAAAGAAAACCTATTTATTCACAATCTGTACAAGTAGATTTCCCCTCAAATACTAAAAATGCTTTAGATGAAGTTTATGAAGATTTGAGAACTGAAATTAAAGAAAAAGATTTAATTATTAGAGAACTTTCAGTTAGAGTTTGAAGAGCAGAAGAAATAGCAAAAAATTCTGTTTCTTTAATTGACTTTAAAAAATCTCAATTTTTACTTGAAGAATCTAAATCAAATTTAAATCAATCTCTAGTTGATTTACAAGCAGAAAAAGAATCAGTAACAACAGAATTAAAATATCAAAAAACAAATAATTTAATATTACTTATTTCATTAATTGTACTTTTTGCTATTGCAGGTACTATTTTTATAATTAAAATATAAAAATATTTGAAAAAAACTTAAAAGTGCTTATTTTTAATAAGCACTTTTTTAGTCCTCATAGTTCAATGGATAGAATAAGCCCCTCCTAAGGGCTAGATACTGGTTCGATTCCAGTTGGGGATACCATTAAAAGATAAAAAAATAACTCCATTTATGGAGTTATTTTTTTATCTTTCATATTTATTTTTTAGTTCTTCTAAATTTATATCAAAAACTACAGGCCTTCAATGAGGACATGTTGCAGAATAATCTTCTACAGAATCATTTAGTAATTTATTCATTTCAAAAAGATTTAATTTGTTACCAAACTTTATTGCAGATCTACAAGCTGTATATGCATAAATTTTATTTTGTACTTCAGATAGAGTTTTTGACTTTGAGAAATTATATTCTCAGATATCTTGTAAAATTCATGTAAAAATATTGTTTAAATTTTCTTTTTTTATAAAGTCTGGAATTCAATTAATTATAACTATATTTCAACCCATTATTTCAAAATCAAATCACATTTTTTCAAATGTGTCTAAATTGTCTTGTAAAATATTAACTTCTTTTGGCATTAAATTAAGACTTTCTCAAATAAGAAGTCATTGAATAGATATTTTTTTGTCACTATTGACTAACTTTTCATAGATGATTCTTTCAGCTAAAGCATGTTGATCAAGAAACTTTATTCAACTTTTCGTTTCAACAATTATATATGAATTATGAGCCTGTCATATTATTTTTCAAAGCTTTGTATAATGAAGGTCATTTGATTGTTCTAAATCATCATTTATCTCTATTTCTAGATGATTTCATATAATTTCTTTTGAAAAATTCAGAGCATTTTTTATCGTTATTTGATTTGGATTTGGAGTTATATCTTTATAAGGAGAATATGATTTAAATTTAGTTCAAGATCAAGAATAATATATCTCTTTTTTATCAAAATTTGAAGAAAAACTATTTTTTGTATCACTTCATTTATACAATAATTCATTTTCCCCAGTATTTATATTATTTATTAAACTAACTCAGTTTAATTTTTCTTCTACTGAGTGATAAACAGCTCTAAATAAATTTTGTTCATTTGCAAATCTTACTTCTAATTTTCTAGGATGTACATTTACATCTACCTGAGTAGGATCAACTTCTATATTTAAAACATATGCACTATTTGAAGAATGAGGTATAAATCTGTTATAAGCATCAGCAATTGCTCTTGAAATTACATATGATTTAATTGGTCTTTTATTTACAAATATGTTTTGTTTATTTTTATTATTAAAACTAATTTTTGGATCAGAAATATATCATGAAATTTTTATTCAAACCATTTGAAAATTTATTTCTAACAAATTTTCTGAAAACTCATTTCAATATATATTATATATTCTAGTTTTTAAATCTTCATTACTTTTAAAATAAAATACTTGTTTATTATCAGAAACAAATTCAAATCAAATATTTGGATAAGAAAGAGATATCTCATATAAATAATTTAATATATGATTGTATTCAGTTCTTTCTGTTTTAAGATAATTTAACCTTGCAGGAGTATTATAAAATAGATTTTCAATTATTATTTTAGTCCCAGTTTCACATGCTATATTTATTGGACTAGATTTTATTCAGTCTGATATTTTTACAGAGTTTCAGAAATTTTCAATTATATTTTTACTTATTATTTCCATATTTGAAACTGAAGATATTGAAGCAATTGCCTCTCATCTAAATCAAAAAGTCATCACATTATACAAATCATCTAAATTTTTTATTTTAGATGTAGAGTGTTTTTCTCAAATTATTTTTAAATCATCTTTTTCGATTCAATTTCAATCATCATTTATTATTATTTTTGATATTCAACCACCAAAAATTTCTATTTTTATATTTTTTGCATTGGCATCTATTGAATTTTCAATTAACTCTTTTATTACAGAAACTGGTCTTTCAACCACTTCTCAAGCTGCTATTTGATTAGCTAAATTTTTATCTAGGAGAATTATTTTTGACACATTTTTTATTTAAAAAATATTTAAATTAATTATATATAAAAAATCACTTTAAACAATAAAAAAACTAAGTGTTTTACTTAGTTTTTATTCATTATTATTTTTATTTTTTAAAAAATCAACTGCATATTCTTTGATTTTATCAGGAATAGATGCATATGCTGAAAAAATACTTTTTATTTTATTATAAACTTCAAGTATTTCCATTACTGGTCATAATATTTTTAAAACTCTTATCAAGATAAGAACTAAAAGAGTTCAGATTATTGATGAAAATACTATAAGTACTATATAAAGTACTTCTAAAATAGTAAGAGTCATATTTTTTAAAATTAGTTTTTTAAATTTTTTCTATTTCACTATTTATATCTAAATTTGTAGATTTTACAAGTTTTAAAATATTTTCTTTTCATGCAATTACAGTTTTTACTTTTTCATTTTCAAATACTACTAAGCTAGGAATTTCCTTTATATTATAGTCATCTAATTTTAAATTTTCTATATTTGTTTTAGCTAATTTCAGAGTAATATTTTGTGAAAATGCTTTTGTTGCTAGTACAGGGAATGTAATTAATGATTCTTTAAAAAAATCAGAATTTTCATCTCAAAAAAGTACAAAAGAATTTTTTGTATATGTTTTTGTTTCTCATGTTTCCTTATTTGTAAAACTTGTTTGTTTTGATTTAGAAATTGTTTTATTTAATTCTTCTATATTTTTGATAGTAAACATAGAGTTTCATAGAGCTTTTGCAGATGACTCTACTGCTTTATTTTTAGTTTCTATTAATTTACTTTTTAATTTTGCGAAGTCCATTTCTTAATTTATTAATTATTAAATATAATATTAAATCAATTTTACTATATATTTTAGAATTTGTAAAATATTTGCTTTTTAAAAAATAAAATTTGCTTTTTAATTATTTTTATATATGATATGCGAAATTTCAAAAGGAATTTTATATTTTTTAAAAATAATGACATGACAAATTCTGCATTAATAAAACAAATCCAATCATCTTTTGTACAAGAAGGTAGACCAGAAATTAGAACTGGTATGGAAATCGAAGTTCACCAATTAATTAGTGAATGAAATAAAGAAAGAGTTCAAAAATTTAAAGGGTTAGTTATTAAAACTGCTGGTAAATCAGAACTTGAAAAAACTATTACAGTTAGAAGAAAAATCGGTGCTTTTGGAGTTGAAAAAATATTTGCTATTCATTCACCAGGTATTGAAAAAATTGAAGTATTAAGACAATTTAAAGTTAGAAGAAAATCTATTAAATTTATTAAAGATCTTACTGGTAAAGCAGCTAGACTTAAAGAAGTTAGATAGTTTCAAAAAGTACGATTTAAATCGTACTTTTTTTGTTTATAAATTATTTTAAAATTTATAAAAAATGATTATACTAAAAAAAATTAATTATTAATAGTTATATATGAGTTTAAGAGATTTAAGTTTAGAAGAAATTATAATAAAATTAAAATCTAGTGAAATTACTAAAGAAGAAGTTTTTTCGTATTTTTTAAAAAGAATAGAAAAATTTGATGATAAAATACAAGCATATAATTTTGTTAATGAAAATTGATTAAATAATATAGATTGACCATTGATGTGAGTACCTTTAGCTATAAAAGACATATTTTGTGAAATTTGAGTTCCAACAACAGCATCTTCAAAAATATTAGCTGATTTTAGACCACCATATAATGCAACTGTAATTGAAAATTTAGTTAAACATTGAGCTAGTTCACTTTGAAAAGTTGCAATGGATGAATTTGCTATGTGATCAACAACAGAATCTTCTGCATTTAAGAAACCAATTAATCCATGGTGAACATCTAGAATACCTTGAGGTTCTAGTGGTTGATCTGCAGCAGCAGTTGCAGCTTGACTTGCTCCAGCAGCACTTTGAACAGATACTTGATGAAGTATTAGACAACCAGCAAGTATGTGCAATATAGTTTGATTTAAACCAAGTTATTGAAGAAATAGTAGATATTGAGTTATGGCTATGGCTTCTAGTCTGGATTGTCCTTGAACACTTACTAAAACAGTTAAAGATTCTGCACTTTTATATGAAATAATGAATGGTTATGATAGTAAAGAAAACACTTCACTTCCATGAAAAGATATAATTAATCCTGAAATTTGGAACAAAAAAGATTTAAAATGATATAAAATTTGAGTGCCAAAAGAATACTTTGAAGAGTGATTAGATGAATGAGTTAGAAATAGAATAGAAGAAGCTATAATGAAGTTACAAGAGCTTTGAGCAGAAATTAAAGAAGTAAGTCTTCCTATGACAAAATATGCTATTGCAACTTATTATATAATAATGCCTGCAGAAGTTTCTACAAATTTGTCTAGATATGATTGACTTAGATTTTGACATAATTCAACTGAAAATTATAGTTCTACCGATGAATTATTTATAAATAATAGAGCAGAATGATTTTGAGATGAGGCTAAAAGAAGAATTATTTTATGAAGTTATGTATTGTCAGCATGATTTTATGATGCTTATTTCAAAAAGGCAACTCAAATAAGAACATTAATTATTGAAGATTTTAATAAAGCATTTGAGGAGGTTGATGCTATTGTTAGCCCTGTTTCTCCAAATGTTGCATGGAAAGCTTGAGAAAAAATAAATGATCCAGTGAAAATGTATTTGAGTGATGCTTATACTATACCAGCTTCATTAGCATGATTACCATGAATTAGTATACCTGCTTGATTTGCAGAAAGTGAAGATAATGAAAAAGAAATACTTCCAGTATGACTACATCTTTTAACTCCTAGACTTACAGAAGAAAGATTATTTGAAATTGCTCATGTATATGAACAAGCTACAAATTTTGGTAAAATGCAAGCTCCATGATTTGATGATTAAAATATTTGCAAAAATGACTATTTATATGTTAAAATATAAGTAGTTATTTTTTTATATAAAAATATTATGCCACCATTGGATCAATTCAAAAATATGCCAAAAGAACCTCAATTATGAGAAAGAGATAAAGTAGAACAAGATAATAGAGATTATTCTGCTCCTTTAAAAGTTCCTTTAGCAGATCAAAAATCACAATTAATGAGTGAATTGTATTGAGTTAAACCAAAAAATAATTCAGAAGACAATGTTAGTTCAAATACTAATAAAGTTGAAAATCAAGAACAAAATGTTTCTATTCAAGAAATTAAACCAGAAGAAGCTAATCAAAATGATATTTTATCAAAAGATAAAAATCCTGATGAAAAAGTTGATATATCAAAATTAGATTCAGATTCACCATATTTTCCAACATTAAAAAATTTATTTTCATCATGACATATTGATGAAAATACTTTTACAGAAACAACAAAAAAATTAGATAGTTCAAAAAATGATGAATGATTGGATGTTTTAATGAAAGTAGTAAACGGTTTATCTGATGGGAAAGTAAAAGAAAGTATAGTTAAAACTTTTGATAAAAAAGAAAAAACAACTGAAGAAAATTTTGATAAAACTGAATTTTCAAAAGACTGTAAATGATTAGATATAGATTTAGATAAGTGAGTTTGATGACTTGAATTAATGCTTGCTGATAATTATGTTTCTGTTAATAATTCTGATTGAACAGAAGATAAACAAAGGGATTTGTCTAGTTCTATGGATACAACAATGAATTCAATTTTAAAAAATTGATCAGATGATTTTAAAAAACAAAATTGACCTTTAATTTCTGAAATTAAATCAGAAAAAAGTTTAAATAAAAAATATAAATTATTAAAAGATTTGTATAAAGAAGATTTAAAAAGAGATGCTATTTTATGATGAAAAAGATCAAAAGAAGAAGTAAATAAGAAAAAAAATAACCTTATTGAACAGGCAAAGGATATTACAAAACAAATTAAAGAAGCTGAAAATATAGTTGATGAAGCAAAGAGAAAGGAAACAATAGACAAACTAGAATCTGAAAAAGCAAAAATAATAGAGGAATGAAAAGAAATAGATTGATTTGAGGCTGAAGTTGAGTCTTTGGCTGGATGAGAGGCAGATATAGTTTCAGAATGATGAAAAAAAGATAGTACAGATTAATCTGTACTATCTTTTTTGAACCATAGTATTATAAATATTATTATAATAAAATATATTATTTCATAATAGTATTTATATATTCAGAAATCATATTTGATATTTGAAAAACTAGAACTTCATAAATAGTTTACAATTAATATATCCCATTTTAAAAATACCCATGTAATATATCAGATTGATATTCAAATTGTATTGCTAATTTGATAAAATATTATAGACAAAAATCATAAAAACATAGACAATGGTATTGTCCATATAACTAAAATATTGCTAATAGGTGCTATTATTGATATTTGTCAAAAATTAAATAACATTACTGGTAGTGTCAATATTAATGCTGATAATGTTAAACTAAATGCTGTTTTAATTTCAAAAATATTTGGTAAAAAATAAAAAATATTTTCTATAGTTTTTTGAAAATAAATTATTCATATTACTGCTAAAAAACTTAATTGAAGAGATATATCATAATTTAAACTTAAAGGAGAATAAGTTATCATTAAACACAATGTAAGTATTAATATAATTATTGTATCTCATTTTCTTCAATAACTTACTACTAAAAATCATATTGTTCACATTATTGAGGCTCTAATAACAGATGCTCATGCTCATACCAATATTGTAAAAAGTAATATTAATATTGTCATTATTAATATTTTCAATGAAATAGGCAAAAATTTAATTATATAAGAAAAAAATATTATTATTATAGTTATATTAAATCAAGAAACAGCAATTAAATGCGTCAATCAAGAATTATTAAAGTTTTCTTTTAATTCTTTTGGTAGATTCTCTCTTGCTCATAATAAAATTCAAGCTAAAAAATTAGCTTCATTTTTGGTATATATATTATTAATTGTTTGAATTAATTTTTCTCTTAAGTTATCTATATTTTTATATACAATGTTTATTTCATTTTTTCAAATAGTTTCATAATTATAAACAAAAGTTTTAAAATATATTTTTTTACTTAAATTAAATTTTTCATAATTGAATCAATTAAATTTTTCAAAATAAATTATTTTAGATTCAAACTTTATAAATTCTCAATTATCAATTTTATGATTTCAATTTATGTAAATTTCAGCAAAAATATTTGCGTTTATAACAATCGTATTTATTTTTTTGACTCTAACTATATAAATAATATTAGAATCGTTTATTTTTGAAATATTTTCGATTTGAACCTCAAAATTTACTTTATTATTAAAATTTTTTAAAAATAACTTATTTTTATTAATTTTTTCTATATTTGAGCTTGATATGATTATTCACAATAAATATCAAAAAATGCAAAAAATATATATTATGATATATTTTTTTGTTTTTAAAAATAATAATAAAAAAAGCACTACTAAAAATAGTAGTACTAGGAGAGATGTAATTAAATTTTCAAATATATTATTAATAAATATTCAAAAAATATAGAACATTCAAAAATAAATAAATATGATTTTTTTATTCATTTATATTAATTAAAGTTTTATCTTTAGAATCTTCTTTATATATCTTTTTTAAATTTATAAAACAAAATATAAAAATAGCGATTGCACAAATTTGTGATAAATTTAAGTGAATTGTATCTTTGAAAATTCAGTATTTTCAGCTAAAAAATTCAAATATAAATATTATACAAGAAAATATCATTAGTCCAAAGTATCATAAGATATTTTTAAACTTAACATACATTGAAAGTATATATAGTGCAGAAAATAATATGAAAAATAATATAGAATATATTATTGGTAAAGGAAAAACTGGAACTTTGAAAGGAACAGGTGTAAATGGATGATTATACATTATTTCTATTCAATAAAACGTTTCTTTTCCATAAACTTGTCATCAAAGAAGTGATCAAAAAAATCAAATAGGAAGTACAAAAAGAAAAGATAATACAATTCAGTTTATAAAGTTATCTAATTTTTCATTTCTAATTTTTATTAGTATAAAAAATACAATAAAAAATCAGAATAAAGCTCACATAAGTGAAAAATTATAATCATTCATTATAAAAAATTCTATTGGATTTTCTATATGTTTTAAGTCATTCCATCTAGAAATTACATAAAATAATCTAGAAAAGAAAAATATTGATAAAAAATACCAAATTAGATTTTTCTTAAATATAAGAAAATCAAAAGAGAATCTAACTGATAATTTTCTTAACATCCATATGAACATAAAAAAACATACGGTAATTGTTAATCAAAATGTATAAATTAAAATTCAAGTAAATGGTTCTATAAATGGATACACTTTTAGTAATTTATATTTATAAAATATGAACTATTTTATATGCAAAACAAAAAAATGCAAAGTATTTTTTGCTTTGCATTTTTTTGTTTAACTAAAATGTATTTTATGCTCCCTTTCAGATTCATGTATTGAGTCTGATGCATGAATCATATTATATAATTTAGATTTATTTCAGATATATTTGTCTCTCATTTTAAGACTAATTTTTCTTATTTCAGATATAGAATTTTCTCAACTTATAGATAATATTTCGCATACATCTCAAGTAATATATTCTATAACAGAATTAAATAGTGGATGTTCTCTTTTTTCGTAATAATGATTTTTAACTGTTTCTAAATCAAGTGTTTCTTCTCTTCTTTTTTCAATTTTAAATCATTTCATTCTAATTACTCTTTCAAATATTTTTTTGAAATATTCTCTAGATATTACTATATTTTCTCAAAATTCTGTGTCTGGAATAGAAGGTTTTAATATTACTAGTGTTCTTTCCATTTTTATTAATTAATTATTTTGCTACTTCAATTACCCTCATTTCTCTAATTAAATTTACTTTAACTTCTCAAGGATAACTTAATTTTTCTTGTATGTTATCAGCAATTTCACGAGCCAATTCTGCAGCATGAACATCTGAAACTGTTTTTGCATCAACAAAAACTCTTATTTCTCTACCAGCAGATAATGCATAAGCTTTATTTACTCATGAAAAACTTGTTACTAAAGCTTCCATTTCTTGAACTCTTTTTATATAATCTTCAATTACTTCTCTTCTTGCTCAAGGTCTAACTGAACTTATTGCATCTGCAACTTGAACAATAGCTGCTTCTAAACTAATACTAAATTGTTCTCAATGATGATTTTCAATCATATCAACAACTTTTGGATTTATTTTATACTTTCTAGCCAATATTCATCCAATTTCAGGGTGTGTTCATTCAAATTCTTGATCAAGTGCTTTACCTATATCATGTAGTAATCAACCAATTTTACAAAGCATTGGATCAGCTCATAGTTCATGTGCTAAAGATTCAGCAATTAATGCTACTTCTTTAGAGTGTTTTATTATATTTTGACCATAACTTGTTCTAAATCTAAGTTTTCAAATAACTGGAATTATTTCGTCAGGCATATTTGTAATACCTAATTCATCTAGAACTTTATTTCATAGTTCTTTTAATAAGATATCTGCTTCTTCTTCAGTTTTTGCTACTACTTCTTCAATTCTAGCAGGTTGTATTCTACCATCTTCAATAAGTTTTTCTAGAGATTTTTTAGCTATATATCTTCTGTATAAATCAAATGCAGATATAAATACACTATCAGGAGTATCGTCAATTATTAATGCAACTCATGCTGCTCTTTCAAATGTAGTTATATTTCTACCTTCTTTTCAGATAAGTTTACCTTTTATATCATCACTAGGAATAGGAATAATTGTTGTAGTTACTTCACTAGTAACATCTCAAGCATATTGTTGAATTGATTTTAAAATAATATCACGAGATATTTCTTTTTTATTATCTTCTATTTTTTTCTTATGTTTTATTATTAATGATTTAGCATCATCTTCATATTTATCTCATATTTTTTTCAAAAATAACTCACGAGCTTCATCTTCAGTTAATTTTGCAATTTCAGCGAGTTTTCATTCTAACTCTATTTTTAGATCTTCTATTTTTTCTTCTTTTTCTCTAAGAAAATCTTCTTTTTGTATTATTTTTTCTTGTTTTTCTTCAAGAATTTCTAATTTAGATTCTATTTTTTCTTCTTTTTCAAGAATTCTTTCTTCTATTTTTTCTGCTTTTGACATTATGTCATTACTTTCTTTTTTTGATTCTTCAATCATTTTGTATGATTTTTCTTCAGCTTCTTTGATTATTTTTGAAGCCTTATCATTTGCTTTAAGTGTTTTTCTATTTTCCCACACGAAAAAAAACACGCTACTAATGGCCATTCAAAAAATAGCCGATATTATTATTTCTAATTGCATTTATTTTGAAGTTATTAAATAAGTACTTATAGTATCTTTAAAAATATGTAAAATTTTGGTTTTTACATATATAATATTTTGAATTGAGTGAAAATTATTTAATTTAAAGATTTACTTTTGGAAACTTTATTAAAAAATTTGGATTTTAATTTAGTTGCTTATTTTATACTAAGCTATTATAGTTTACGTATTTTTCAAATAATGCAATAAAAAAACTATACTTTTAAGTATAGTTTTTTTTCTATTCATCATCAGATAATTTAAATCATCTTTCTTCTCTAATTTTAGCAGCTACGTTAGTAGGAACTTCTTCATAATGATCAAATTCCATAGCATAAGTTGCTCTACCTTGAGATGCAGATCTTAAATCAGTCATGTAACCAAACATTTCAGATAATGGAACGAAAGCAGTAATGATTTTTGCCATACCTCTGTTTCCCATTTCTTCAATTCTACCTCTTTTTGAGTTTAATTGTCCGATAACATCACCCATATATTCTTCAGGAGTATTAACTTCAACTTTCATTATAGGTTCAAGTAAAACAGCTTGAGCTCTTCTACATGCTTCTTGAAATGCTTTAGATGCAGCTAATTTAAATGATAATTCAGAAGAGTCAACATCATGGTAAGAACCAAATGTTAAGCTAGCTTTAATATCAACCATTGGGTATCCAGCGATAAACCCTCTGTTATATGCTTCATTTAAACCTTTTTGAACACCAGGAATATATTCTTTAGGGATAGTTCAACCAACAACTTTATTTAAAAATTTATTAGTAGGTTTTTCTTTTAATTCTTGTTTTTTATCATCTTCGTCCATTTCTCTATATGGTTCGAATGTAATAATAACATGACCATATTGACCTCTACCTCAAGTTTGTTTACTATATTTATGTTCAACATCTTTAGCGATAGTTTTAATTGTTTCTCTATAAGATACTTGTGGAGCACCAACATTACATTCAACTTTAAATTCTCTTCTCATTCTATCAACAATGATATCTAAGTGTAATTCACCCATACCAGAAATGATTGTTTGAGATGTTTCTTCATCAGTTTTAACTCTAAAAGATGGATCTTCTTCAGCTAATTTATTTAAAGCCATACCCATTTTTTCTTGGTCAGCTTTTGATTTTGGTTCAACAGATATTGAGATAACTGGTTCTGGAAATTCAATAGATTCAACTAAGAATTTATCGTTTAAATCACATAAAGTATCTCAAGTTTTAGTATCTTTTAATCATACGATTGCACCAATATTTCAAGCAGTAATTTCTTCAATTTCTACTCTATTATTAGCATGCATTTGTAATAATCTTCAAACTCTTTCTTTTTCTCAAGTAGTTGAATTGTAAACATATGAACCTGATTTTAAAGTACCAGTATATACTCTCGTAAATACTAATTTACCTACAAATGGATCAGTCATTATTTTAAATGCAATTGCAGCTAATGAAGAATCATTTGAAACTGGGATTTTTTTAAAGTTTTCTTTTGTATCTAAATCTTTACAGTCAATCATTGCATCATTTACATCAACTGGACTTGGTAAAAATTCAACAGCAGCATCAATAACCATTTGTACTCAAATGTTTTGTAGAGCAGATCCACAAACTACAGGATATAATTGATTTTTAATTACAGCTTTTCTTAAACCAGATTTTAATTCTGCAATTGTTAATTCACCAACTTCAAAATATTTTTCCATTAATGCATCATCTTGAGAAGCGATTTTTTCAACCATTTCTTCTCTTAATTCATTACATCTTTCTAATACAGAAGCAGGAATTTCAATTTCAGTGATTTTTTCTCATGAATTTCCATCAAAATGAAATGCTTTCATTAAAATTAAATCTACTATACCTTCAAAAGTTTCAGCTTGTCCAATAGGATATTGAATAGCAACAACTTTATCTCCAGCTAATCTTTGTTTAATAGTTCTAACTGACATTTCAAAATCTCAACCCATTTTATCCATTTTGTTTACAAATGCGATTCTTGGAACGTTGTATTTATCAGCTTGTTTCCATACAGTTTCAGATTGTGGTTCAACTCATTGAGAACCATCAAATACAGCAACTCAACCATCAAGTACTCTAAGAGATCTTTCAACTTCGATTGTAAAGTCAACGTGACCTGGAGTATCAATAATGTTTATTTGATGATCTTTCCAGAATGTAGTAGTTGCAGCAGAAGTAATTGTAATACCTCTTTCTTTTTCTTGTTCCATCCAGTCCATTGTACCTTCACCATTGTGAGTTTCACCAATTTTGTGTATTTTACCAGTGTAATATAGGATTCTTTCAGTACAAGTAGTTTTACCTGCATCGATATGGGCAATAATACCTATATTTCTAATCTTGTTTAATGGAGTAACTTTAGCCATTATAAAAATATTAAAATTTAAAAATAATATAAGAAACGCAAATATAATCCATTAATAATATTAATTAAATTAATTAATGGACATTTTCTTGTTTTGTGCCGGGATTTTACTCAATACTTGTTAGAAGTCAAATTTAATTAGCTTGATTTTTGTTTAATTTAAACTTCTTCAATATTTAATTTTTTGATTGATTTTAGAGTCTCTGAAATTATAAAATCAGAGATATTTAAAGCTTGTTTTTTATTAATTTTTATATTAACTGATTTAAGAAAGAAAAACATTATATTTGCAATATAATTAACAATTATATCGTTATCATTTTCAAGAAGTTCTATTATTTTTAATGTTTGAATAGATGAATATTCTATTGTTACGCTATCAATTATATCTTCAATCCAATAATTAATTCTATTTTTTACTTCTAAATCTATGTTATTATCATCAAAATCTTTTAATTCAATTGATTTATATGAAAAATTTATTAATTCTTTATTTATATTTTCTCTAATTTTATTTGAGATTTCTATATTTATAAGTGATAAAATTCATAATACAAAGTTTGAAGGGTATGAGTGATTTATAACTTTAAAAAGTTCTTCTAATATGAAATCATATTTTTTATCAACAATAATTTTCACCAAAAATCAAGCCAATAAAAAATCATATTTTTTGGCTTTTTGTTCATCTTGTTTGGTTCTTTTAACTCAAGCAGCAGCTTTTTTTGAAGACTCCTTTATTTTTTCAGAAACTTCACTTACTTTTTCATTTGCTTGAAAACCTCACTCAGATGATTCTATATCTGGACTAAAATCTTCTAAACCCATATATTAATTAAATTGATAATTAAGTTTATTTTATCATAAATATATTAAAAAACAATTTTTATGCATCTATTTATTTGATTATTATCTTTAAAATATTCAAAATTTAAAGATAATTTATTTAAATAATTTCTAGAATAATTTTCTTGATCAAATCATATTTCTATAAATAAAATAATATTTTCAAAATTATTATTATCTTTTAAAGTAATAATTTGTTGTATTAATTTTTCATATAGTTCAAATCATGTATTTTCTCATCAAAAAAGAGCTATATTTGGTTCATATAAAATTGTTTCTTTTGACATATTTTCAAAATCATCATTTTTTATATAAGGTAAATTCGCTGTAATTATTAAATTTTTATTTGAGAATTTAATTTCTATTATTGAATTTAATAAATCAGAATTAATTTGAGATATTTTTCAATCTAAATTATGGTTTTTAATATTTATATTACTTACTTCTAGAGCATCAATTGATATATCTATAGCAAGTATTTTTTTTATATTTTTTGAATTTTTATTAATTGATATAGGTATACAACTACTTCAAGTTCATACATCAATTAATAATATATTGTTTAATTTATTTATTTCGTCGATTGCTTTATCTACCATTATTTCTGTATCATTTCTGGGAATAAGTACTCTATTATCCACAAAAAAATTTAGATTATAAAATTCAGCATTTTTTATAATATACTCTAATGGTTCTCAAGTTTTTAATCTATTAAATTTATTTTTTATATTATCTACATATTTTTCATCTATTTCTTCAATTAAAAATAAGCCACTTTTAGATAGCTTTAATTCGCTTTGAATTATACTATCTAATTGGCTTGCTTTTAATCAAATATTTAATCAGTAATTTTTTAATTCTATTTTTTTCATATATTAATTTTCAAATTTTTTTCTAGAAAATATCAAAACTGTAAAATAAATAATAATAGTAAAATAAACAATAGAATAAAAAGAATTTAATGCAAAATATGAAAAAGAAAAATTAGAAAAATTTCAAATAACATCTTTTGTGTTTAAAGCTTCAAATGGTGGAAATATTAATTGTAATGATTTTACAAAATAAATAATTATATTATTTCAAGTTCTTGTTACTAAATCAAGAATAGTAGAAAAAGTATGTGATGAAAAATATATCATAAAAGATGTTGCAATAACTATCATATTTGACATAAAACTAGACAAGAAAAATACTATAGCAAGCATTATTTCAAGCTTAAAAAATATGTTTATAATTGACCAAATTATTAAATTGTCTATTTCTATATTTTTAAAAAATAAAACTATTAAAAATAATATTGATTGAAAAATTGTTATTAAAAGTATAGTCATTGAAAATCAAAGAATTTTTCAAAGAATAAATTCGTATCTTTTTATTGGTTTACTTAATATTAAAAAAATAGTTTTTCATTCTACTTCTTTAAATAATAATTGACTTCATACAAATAAAACTCAAAGAAGTCAAAATATTTCTATCATAGCTAATCAAAAATCAACAATTATTTTAGAGTCTTCACCTATAGTAAGTTTTCATAAAATTATTGAAAATGCTATAAAAATTAATCAAAAAAATACTATCATATATAAGTATTTGTTTCTTATAATTTCTTTAAATGTGTTTAATGCAATATTTATCATAAATTTTAATTAAATGTATAATTAATAAATTCTTTGTATCAGTTTGTAAATATATTTATATCCATTGTTTTCTTTCATTCAAGTTTTACTTGTTTAATTATGAAAATTCATTTTTTACACACTATTCAAATTTCTTTATTTTTTGATGCTGGATTTTTTTCATCATAGTACTCATTTTCAATTTCAATAACATCTCAAGGAATAAGTTCTTCATCTTCACTTAAATCAATTTCATAATAAAAACAATCTTCAAAAGATAATTTTTTATCATTATAATAACTATATATTCATGGCCAAGGTGTATAAGCTCTAAATTTATCATAAATTTGTTTTGCAGTTTCTTCTTTCCAATTTATTTGTCCATCTTTTTTATCAATTTTAGAGCAATATGTTGCATCTTCTTCTATTTGTTTTTTAGGAATAATTTCTCAAGAAATTACTTTATTTAGAGTTTTTATTAATAGATTAGCTCATAGTTTTTCAAATTTTTTAAATATGTCCAATGAGTTGTCTAATATGTCTATATTTACTTTTTCTATTTCTAATATATCTCATTCATCCATTCATTCTGACATATACATAATAGTCAATCAAGTTTCTGTATCTCACATTTTAATTGATTCTTGAATAGGACTTGCTCATCTGTATTTTGGTAAAATTGAACCATGAATATTTATACATCAAAATTTAGGAATTTCTAATATTGCTTTTGGAATAATTTTTCAATATGCAACAACAATAATAAAATCTAAATCTAAATTTTTTAAATATTCAAAAAATTCAGTATTATTTTTTAATTTTTCAGGCTGTAATATAGGTATGCTTTTTTCTAAACACAACGTTTTAACTTCAGTTGGTAACAATTCTTGTTTTCTTCATACTGGTTTATCTTGTTGACTTACAGCAACAAGTACTTCTATCTCATTATTTTCTAAAATATCTTTTAATATATTTTTAGAAAATTCTCCTGTTCAAAAAAATCAGATTTTCATTATTTATTTTATTAATTTTAAGTAATTTTCTTTTCATTTATTTTCAAAATAAAGATAAACTTCATTTTTATTTAGCAATATTCAAGAATTATAAAATTCTTTTTTTCATCATATGTTTTTTATTTCTAGATTTCAAATATCTGTTGATCAAATATTTAATGATATTTTTATTAATTTAAGCAAAGATGATTCTTTATCAAATCTTATTAAATCAATACTATTTAGTTTAGTTATATCTGTTGTTCAAGATAATGTAGAATTAATTTTATAGTTATAACTTTCTTCAAAAACTGTATTTGAACTAGATAATAAAAGATTATCACTAAAAAATAATTTTTTATCTTTATATATTATTAAATTCCATAATTCTCAAGCAAGTCAATTTAAATTAATAGTTCAAAAATTATTAGTTGGATTATAATTAAGTATTATATTTTTACTAGTATCATAAATATTTTCATATGATATAAATGAATTATTTATAGAACTATCAATTATTATTTTATAATCGTATATTTCATGATTTTTAACTTTTTTATCAAGAGAATCTATATATAAGCTAACTTCATTTGCTTTCAAATTCAATTCTTTATTTTGTAAAAAATTAAAAAATCAATTTATAGATGTAACTGAAATAATTGAAATTATTGATACTACAACCAATAATTCAATCATTGTAAAAGCTATTATTTTTTTCTTCATGTTTTTAAAATTAAAGTTTCCATTATTTTATTTATAAATATAACAACTATAATTATTATTGCAAAAACTATTATTTTTCCAGATTTATCTAAAAATAATGCAGTTAATCAAAAGAAAAAAGATAAACTATATAGTGATACTAAAACTTGTTTTTTAGTTAATCAAATATCAAGTAATCTATGATGTAAGTGTGTAAAATCTCAAGCAAGAGGAGATTTATTATTTAAAATTCTTTTTATTATTACATAAATAGCATCTACACTATATATTCAAAAAACAACTAATACTGTAGCTATTTTTCATCAAGCAATTATTGCAAGAGTAGCCAACATAAATCATAAAAACATAGTTCAACTATCTCACATAAGTATTTTTTCATTAAAGTCATAATACCAAAATGGTAAAATAATTCAGACAAGAATTATACTTATGCTCATTATAAATTCTGCGTTTTCTATACCTCATTCATAATTATCTTTTCAAAATAATATAAATCCTAATAGAAAAAGAATTAAAAAAGATATTAGTGATAATCAAGAAGTATTTCATTGAATTCAATCCGACCAATTTAATGCATTAAATATAAATACATACCAAATTATCGTAAAAATAAGAGGAACCAAATATATTGTATGGTTTAAAATTGCAAAATTATATGTTTCTAAATCTATAATTCATCAAAACACATTACTAATATATCCTATTTTTATAGAAGTTATTCATATAACCGCTCATATAATTATTTGTATTAATAGTCTGATTTTTGGGCTTACATTTAACCTATCATCTATAAAACTTATAAGAGTTATTATAAATCAAAAAAGCCATATAAGTCACAATTTGTAATTATATTCTACAAAAAAATAGCTTAATATAAAAAAACTTATGAAAAATACTACTCACATACTATATGGAATAGGATCTCTTTTTAATTTGTATTTTTTTGGATTATCTAAAATACCAAATTTATAAAACAATTTTTTAAATAATTTTATAAAAAATAGTGAAAGTAATATTGCAGAAAAAAATGTGATTATATATTGTTGCATTTTAAATATTTTGGAAGTAATTTAATGTAGTAAACAAGTACAGTTGATGTTAATATAAAATATCCTAGTGAAATTCAGTCTATATTTCAATTCATATATGATAATACAAGTAAAATTCAAGATCAAGCAACTATACCTAAAACTCAAATTATATTTAACCAATATCTTTTTGTATCATTTATACTAACTAGTCAAGATGTTACAAAACTGAATCATAGAGCCATTAAAATAGTTCATAACTCAACATTGAAATTTAGATTAAATAGTCATAAATTTATTTGTTTTCATGCAAAATATATAAAAATACCAACAAGTAAAATATTTAAAATTCAAACACTTCACGCATTTAAAAATTTGATATTTTTTCAAAAATTATAAAAGCTAAAAGCTTTTACTGCTGCTAATATATAACAAGCTTGCCATATTATATATTGAGATTGTCAAAGTTTAATAGCTGAATATATAGATAAAATAGTAAAAACAATTACTGAAGCCACATGATATATAGCTCAAATTTTATTATTATTTGAAGTGTAGTTAGCTTGCATCGCCATTATAAACAAATTTCATAAAAAATTAGCTAAAAATAGTATTATTATTTCAAGCATATTTCATTTTCAAGTTATATAAACTATAACCAAAGATATTGCTAATAAAGCATAAACCCACCAATTAGAACGAGAAAAATTTTTCAGTTCGTTTAAAAACATATTTAAATGGTTAACAATTAATAAATATAATATAATTTATACTTTTTTTTTAGCAAGAAAAAAAGAAGTAAAAACTTCTTTTTTAATTATTTACTTTGTTTATTAAGTATTAAATTTTTTGTTATTATTCTATTTCTTTGAATAAATTCAAAAACTTGCATACAAATATCAGTAACAACTAATTTTACTTTTTGGTTTTTTTTATCAATTTCTTGAATTTTTATATTATATGAATTTATTTGAAACTTTAAATAATGGTGATTTTTCCATTTATCATTTGTATTCATATCAAGTCATGACTCTTCATAGATATATTCTTGAATTCTATGAAGTAATGGTAAAACTTTATATTCTAGTCATTGGTATCTATTTGAGTTGTTAATTAAATCTCAAAGAGTCCATCATTCTATAAAATTTGTTTCAGAAACTAATATATCATTTCATGTTTTTATATCACAGGCTTCATATATTTCTGAGTCTAGTCATAAAAAATCTATTTCAAATTCTTTTATAGGAATTCAAAATCATAAATCAATTCAATGTGTAAATATAATTTTTATACTAGGAATTTTATTTTGAGTTTCAATATATAATTCTAATCATTCATTTCAATATCCTTTAGGATATAATTTAAAACATTTTTTTCAATCAGTTAATACAGTTGAATCTCAATTTTGGTATTCTTTATCCCATAAAGTTAATATTCAATTCATAAAAAATACTTATGTTAATAATCATAAGTATTTTATCACACAATTTTATTTTTTACAAATTTAAAATTGTTCGTTTAATTTTAATTTTGATTGATAAAACATACGACTAGAATTTACTCCAAATCTTTGAGCAGCGATTCTATCAATTCACATACCAAATGCAAAACCAGAGTAAATTTCAGGATCAATTCAAGCTCAAGATAATACTTTAGGATGAACCATTCAAGCTCAAAGTAATTCTACAAATCAGCTTCCAGAACACATACTACAATTTTTACCATTTTTTTCTCAAGTTCAAGCACATATTTGACAACTTACATCTATTTCAGCACTTGGTTCAGTAAATGGAAATATACTTGGTCTAAATCTAAGAGTAGTTTTTTCTCAAAGTAGTTTTTTCATTGCAGTTTCAAGTGTACCTTTTAAATCTCAAAAAGTTACTTTTTCTCAAACTACAAGTCATTCTAATTGATAAAAATTACAAGTATGTCTAGCATCTTCTTGTTCATATCTAAAAACTCTACCAGGAACAACTATTTTTATAGGTAAATTTCATTTAAGCATTTCTCTTATTTGAACTGGGCTAGTATGAGTTCTAAGAAGTACTTTTTCACCAGGAGTTTTATCTTTATTTATATCATCAGATATCCAAAATGTATCCCAAACATCTCTTGCTGGATGATTATCTGGAATATTCAACATATCAAAATTTAATCTTTCGTTTTCTACTTGAGGACCATCTTCTACTTTAAATCACATAGATATAAATATTTCTTCTAGCATATTTGAAGTAATACTTATAGGATGTTTATGTCATAAATTATTTCTTTTAAATTCTGCCGTAATATCTATTTTTTCGTTTTCTTCTAATTTTGAGTATTTTTCTTCTTCTATTTTTAAATTTTTTGTTTGAATTTCTTCCAATATAAAATCTCTTAGTTTATTAGCTTCAGGTCAAACAGTTTTTTTATCATCATTACTTAAATCTTTAATTCATTTTAAGATTTCTTGTAATTTTCAGTTTTTACCTAAATAATCTTTATTTAAAATTTCTAAATCAGACTCATTTGAAATAATAGCTAATTTTTCTATAAATTCAGTTTTTAAATTATTTAATTTTTCTCTCATTTTTTCATTATTTAAAATAATATTTTCTAAATTATAGAAAAAAAACAATATAAATCAAAAAAATGTTTTTACAAAAGCTCAATTTTAATATAATTAAATTACTTTAATATTTAATTTTAAATATATGTGATGCAAAAAATTTGTAGAAGATTTTAAAAAATTTGCTTTAAAGGGTAATGTTATTGATTTAGCTGTTGCAGTTGTAATTTGAACTGCTTTTGGTAAAATAGTATCTTCGCTTGTTGCAGATATAATTACACCACTTATATGAATAGTTTTAGGATGAGTAGATTTTACAGATCTTAAATATACAATTTGAGCAAGTTCTATAACTTATGGTAATTTCTTACAATCAATATTTGATTTCATGATTATTGCTTTTGCTATATTTATATTTGTTACAATATTATCTAAAGCAGGTGAAAAACTTAGAAAAAAAGAAGAAGCGGCTTGTGTTGTTGAAACTCCTAAAATATCAGATGAAGTTTTATTATTAAAAGAAATCAGAGATTTACTTAAAAAATAGTATTGATATTTTAAGTATTTTATATATTCTCCCTTTAATTAAAGATTTTTTCTTTATTAAAGGTTTTTTTATTTTTAAATTTTTTTTATGCAATTTGATGCAAAATATTTATTTTTAGTTTTATCAGGAATTTTTACATTTTTTTCTTATTTTATTTATTTTAGAAGTATTATAAAATGAGAATCTAAACCACATGTTATATCATGGTTTATATGGGGTCTTATATCATTTGTTATATTTTCTATACAAATCTATGATAATGCTTGACTTTGAGCTTTTAATATATGATTTGTAGCTTTTTTATGTTTTTTAATTGCATTTATATCTTTAAAAAAATGAAGTACAAAAATAAATAAAGCAGATTATATTTCTCTTATTTTTTGAATTTTTTCAATAATTCTTTGGATATTTTCAAATGATCCATTTTTATCAGTAATTCTTTTAATACTTGTAGATGTATTTTGATTTATCCCAACTATATTAAAAAGTATAAAGAAACCATTTGAAGAAACAGAAAATGCATATTTTTTGGCTTGATGATGATATTTAATGTCAATTTTTGCAATGACAAATATTAGTTTTTTAACTATTTGATTTGTAGTTGTATCTTGTTTTTTTAATTTATTTTTAGCTACACTTATATTTTTTAGAAAAAAATCTTTAAAACCAGTAATTAGCTAAAAAAATCCACTTTAAAGTGGATTTTTTTATTTGTATTTATTTATTATTTTTTCTCAAACAACAAGTCAATCAATTGCAGAAGAAGTAATTCATCAAGCATATCAAGCTCCTTCTCAGGCAGGATAAATTCAAGATATATTTGATTCGCAATTTTCATCTCTAAACATACGTATAACAGAAGAAGTTCTAGCTTCAATTCATATAAGTAATGCATCAGGATTAGCAAATCATGCAATTTTTTTATCTAGCATTGGAATAGCTTTTCTTATGGCTTCTATTACAAATTCTGGCAAACAAGAATCAAGAGAAGTAAGAGTTATTTCTGGTTTATATGTAGTGCCTATTTTTCATAATTTAGTTGAAGGTTTTCTATTTAAAAAATCTCATACTAATTGTGCTGGTACATTGAAATTTGAACCTCATAATTCATATGTTGCTTTTTCCCATTTTCTTTGAAATTCAACTCAAGCAAGTGGATGATCACTTCAGAAATCACTTGGATTTACATTTACAAGTAATGCACTATTTGAATTTTCTGAATTTTGTTTGTATTCACTCATACCATTTACAGTTAGCATTCATTCCTCAGATGCTGCAAGAACTACATGTCAACCTGGACACATACAAAAACTATAAACAGATCTTTCACTTTCATCATGACTTACCAATTTATAACTAGCTGCTCATAATTTTATATGAGTACAAGATTCTCAGTATTGAGATTTATTTATTAGTTCTCTTGGATGCTCTATTCTAAGTCATACTGCAAATGGTTTTTGTTTTATCTCAATTCATCTATTGTATAACATTTCATAAGTATCACGAGCAGAGTGACCAATAGCTATTATTAAATCATCAGTTCTTATTTTTTCTCAGTTTTCTAAAATAACATTTTTTATTTTATTATTTTCTATTTCTAAATCAGTAACAAGAGTATCAAATCTCACTTCTCAACCAAGAGAAATAATCTTTTTTCTCATATTTCTAACAACTCATCTTAATCTATCTGTACCTATGTGAGGTCTTGCACTATATATTATTTCTTCTGGTGCTCAAGCTGCCACAAATTCTTCAAATATATATTTACTTCTTGGATCATTAACTAGAGTATACAATTTTCCATCTGAAAAAGTTCCTGCTCATCATTCTCAAAACTGAACATTACTATTTTTTTTGAATTCTCTTTTTGTAAATAAGTTGTAAACATCAATAACTCTTTGTTTTACCTCACTTCATCTTTCTAGAATTACAGGATTTAATCATGCTTCAGCAAGAATAGTTCAAGCAAGTAATCATGAAGGACCACTTCAAATTATCACGGGGCGATGTTTTACTTTAGATTTATCTATTTTATCTATTTTGTATACAAAAGGTTCTATTAGTCTTATTTTATGTTTTTTAGAATTTTTTAAAAAAATAGGGTTTTTAGAATCCACTATTTTTTCATTATTTTTTGTATCTATGTTTAATGAGTAGACAAAAAGAATTTTGCTTTTATCTCTTGAATCAACAGCTTTTTTTACTATCTCAAAATTTATTAATTCATCTTTTTTTATATTTAGTATTTTTAAGATTTTTCATTCAATCAATTTTTCATCTTCATCAAGAGTCAAAGTTAATTCCTCAATACGTATTAATTTTTTTATCATTTTTGTTGTTTAATATTATTTTATTAATTATAAGTAAATAATTTTATAGTCAAAATAAAGAAAATCTATTTTAAGATTTTTAAAAAATAACTAGACCTTTTACCTATATATATTATAACAATTAAAAAATATAAAATTTCTTTTGACAATTTTTGACTTTTTTATATAATCACGGAGCTTTTTAGAAATATCACGAAAAGTTTTTTAAAAGAGGTTAAGTTAAACTACTCGCTTGCGGGGATCGTTTAACCTCTAACTTTATATTTGTAAACTGTATTTTATATGGCTTGAATTATAACTACTAAGTTGGAAATGACTAGAGTTGTTAAAGGTGATAGATTTATCCCTGTAACTCTTTTACAAGTTCCTGAACTTAGAGTAGTATGATTTAAAACTCTAGAAAAGGATGGTTATGAAGCTATAATCATTTGAGTTTTAACAAATGGAGCTAATGTAGAATTAGCTGAAGGAAAAGTTACTCTTAATAAAAGTTCTTTTTCTAAAATTAAGGAATTTCCAGTTTCAGAAACTGAAAAAGGAAATTACAGTGTTTGAGATGTTGTTACATTAGATGTTTTGGAAGGTGATGTTAAAGTTACTGTTGAATGATTTTCAAAATGAAAATGATTTACATGAGCTATGAAAAAACACAACTTTCATTGAGGTCCTGCTAGTCATGGTTCAAAATTCCATAGAGCTCTTGGTTCTATCGGTAACAGAAAACCAACAAGAACTCATAAAGGTAAAAAAATGCACGGACATTTAGGTAATACTAAATTTACAATCAAAAACATTCCAGTTGAATTAGTTAATAAAGAAATTGGGGTTATTGGTGTTAGATGAGGTGTTCCAGGATGAAGAAATTCATTCGTAAATATTATTTTTTAGTTATTAATGTTAAACTCTAATGAAAACTAATTTATTTGATCAAGCTTGAAAAGCAATTTGAGAAATCGAATTAAACTCTTCAGTGTTTTGATTAGAACTAAATGAAGGACTTGTTCATAGAGCTTTAGTATACCAACTAGCTAATAATAGAATGGTTGTTGCACATACTAAAACTAGATGAGATAGAAGAGGTTCTACAAGAAAAATATATAAACAAAAAGGTACAGGTAGAGCTAGAATGGGTTCAAACAGATCTCCAATCAGAAAAAAAGGTTGAGTTGCTTTTGGTCCTAGAAACAATGCTAATTTCGAACTATTAATGAATAGAAAAGAAAGAAGAAAAGCATTATTTATAGTTTTATCATCAAAATTTGCTAATAAAGAATTAATAATTCTTGATAAAATTGAATTTAGTGAAGTTAAAACAAAAAATATGGAACAAGTTTTAAAAGCTTTACCTTATGAAAAAAATGTTTTACTTGCTATTCCAGCAAAAAACGAAGTTATTGAAAAATCAGCTTCAAATTTACCTTATGTTAAAAGTATACTAGTTGATTATTTAAATGTTAAAGATTTATTGAAATATAAAACATTAGTTTTATTAAAAGATTCTTTATCTACTTTAGATAATTTAGCAAAATAATTTTAATCTAAACAATTATAAATATGAGATTATTTAGAATATTAAAAAAACCTATAACAACTGAAAAAACTTCTAACTTAAGTTTAGTTAAAAATACTTACGTATTTGAAGTTGCTTCAGATGCTACTAAAATAGATATTAAAAAAGCTATAAGCGAAATCTATTGAGTAGAAGTTGATAGTGTTAATGTTTTACATACTAGAGAAAAATTCAAGTATGCAAAAAAATGAGTACAATTAAGAAAAAGATCTAGTAAAAAAGCTTATATAACTTTAAAAGATGAAAAAGCTAAAATAGATTTTACAATTACAAAATAATTTAGTTCTTAAAAATAAGACAGTGGGAATTAAAAAATTTAAACCTACTACTCCGGGTAGAAGATGAATGTCTGTAAATACTTTTGAAGAAATCACAACTTCTTCACCTTATAAAGCACTTACAGTAAAATTACAAAAACATTCAGGTAGAAATAATACTTGAACAATTACAGTTAGACACCAATGAGGTGGTCATGCAAAAAGATATAGATTAGTAGATTTCTACGGAGTTGATAAAAAAGGAATCGAAGCTAAAGTTGAAACTGTTGAATATGATCCATATAGATCAGCATTCATATCTTTAGTATGTTATAAAGATGGGGAAAGAAGATATGTTATCGCCCATAAAGATATAAAAGTTGGTGACATTATTGTTACTGATGAAAAAACTTCTCTTGAAAATTGAAATAGAATGGAAATTTGAAACATGCCAACATGAGTTCAAATTTACAATTTAGAATTAATAGTAGGAAGCGGTGCTTCTTCAATTAGATCTGCAGGTTCATTTGGTACTATATACTCACAAGAAGGAAAATATACACAAGTAAAAATGCCTTCTGGAGAAATAAGATTAGTTCATAAAAAATGTTATGCTACTCTTGGACAAGTATCAAATCCAGATCATAACCAAATTGTTATCGGTAAAGCTGGTAGATCAAGATGGATGTGAAAAAGACCAACAGTTCTAGGTAAATCAATGAATCCAGTTGATCATCCACACGGAGGTTGAGAATGACATAACCCAATCGGTATGAAATGACCTAAAACTCCATGGTGAAAAATTGCTCTATGAGGAAAAACTAGAAGCAGAAAAAATACTAGTTCTAAATGGATATTAAGAACAAGAAAAGGTAAATTAATGATATAATTTAAATTTTTATAAAAAACAACTTATGACAAGAAGTTTAAAAAAATGACCTTATATAGATGACAGACTAATGAAAAAAGTAGTTGCAATGAATGAATCATGAAAAAAAGGTGTAATTAAAACTTGGTCAAGAGCTTGTACTGTTGCTCCAGAATTTGTATGACATACTTTTGGTGTACATAACGGTAAAGTTCATACTCCAGTATTTGTTACTGAAGATATGGTATGACACAAATTATGAGAATTTTCAATGACTAGACTATTTAGAGGTCATGCTTGAAAGAAATAGAAAGGCCCACGGTTAGATTTATCTAGCCATCCCTGAAAGAGGGGTATAAATTTATTTATTTAGCCAAAAATAAAGCTATGAAAGCATACGGAAAAAATTTAAGAATTTCTCCGAAAAAATTGAGAGTAGTTGCTGAAGTTGTTAGAGGTAATGATGCAGAAGAAGCATTAAAATTTTTAAAATTCGCTCCAAAAAAATGAGCAGATTTATTATATAAAGTTTTATCTTCTGCAGTTGCTAACGCTGTAAACAATGACTCACAAAAAGTTGAAAACTTAAAAATTGGAACTCTTATTATTTCAAAAGGAATAGTATATAAGAGATGAAATCCTGTATCAAGAGGAAGAATGCATCCAATCTTAAAAAGAACTTCTAATGTAAAATTAGAATTACAAGTTAAATAATGACGCGAATAGATTTCGCAAGAAATATATCCGTTGACAATATTTATCCTTTAGGATAAGTAATGATATAAAATTATTTAATAAATAATTACTGGTAGAATAACTACTGAGAAATTAGAGTTATTAATTATAATTATTAACACATTTAAATTATGTGACATAAAGTAAATCCAATAGCTTTTAGAATTCCTTATATCAAATCATGGAAATCAACTTGGTTTGAAGATAGAAAAACTTATAGAGATTCTCTATGATTAGATTTAAAAGTTAGACAACTTTTAAATAAAGAATTAAAAGGTATTCCATTATGAGATATATTAGTTTCAAAAAATCAAGATGTTATTGAAGTAGTTGTTTATACAGCTAAATCAGCATTAATTTTAGGGAAAACTTGAGAAAATAAAGAAACATTAGTTGCTTTATTAACTAAAAAACTTTGAATAAAAGTTAATCTTGAAGTTAGAGACGTTAAAAATCCTGACTTAAATGCAAAAATTGTATGATTCATGATTGCGAATCAAATCGAAAAAAGAATGCCATACAAAAGAGCTATTAAACAAGCTATTGCAAAAACTTTAGAAAAAGGTTGAAAATGAATAAAAGTAAAAGTAGGTTGAAGATTAAACTGAGCTGAAATTGCTAGAAAAGAAACTTTTAAAGAAGGAACTGTTCCACTTCAAACTATTAGATCAGACATAGACTATGTTGCTACTAGAGCAGAAACTGTTTATGGTACTATTGGTTTAAAGGTGTGGATATATAAAGGTGATATCTATAAAAAATAAAAACTTGACATTTCACGTTTTTTTATATACTAATTGTACTAGAAAATGTTACAACCAAAAAGAACAAAATATAGAAAAGCCCATAGATGAAGACTAAAATGAGTTGCTGTTAGAGGTTCAACGTTAGCATTCGGTGATTACTGAATAAAAGCTACAACTAGAGGTTTTATTACTTCTAGACAAATTGAAGCAGCTAGAAGAGCTATGGTTAGATTCGTTAAAAGATGAGGTAAAATCTGGATTAGAATTTTCCCAGATAAACCATTCACTACTAAACCATTAGAAGTGCCAATGGGTTGAGGTAAATGATCTGTAGAAATGTATAGAGCCCCTGTAAAACCTGGTAGAATGTTATTTGAAATAACATGAGTTACGCCAGAAATTGCTAGGGAAGCTTTTAGACTTGCTTCATATAAATTACCTGTAAAAACTAAAATTATAGTTGATTAATCATTTTTAAAATGAAAAAAATTAAAGACTTAAACTTAAAAGAACTTAAAAAATTAAATGAAATGGATGAAAAAGGTTTAAAAACTGAATTATCTAGTTCTTCTAAAACTCTTTATGTATTAAGCATGAAAAAAGAAGTTTGAGAATTAAAACAAACTCATTTAATTAAAGCTTTAAGAAGATATGTTGCTCAAATTAAAACTGTTGCAACTTCAAAAGGTTTAAATATAGGTTAATTATTTTTAAAAAAATATTAAATTTATGAGAACAAAAAAAGGTGTAGTTACAAGCACTAAAATGGAAAAAACTGTAGTAGTATCTGTACATACTTACAAAAATGATGCTAAATATAAAAAAAGATTTAGAGTAACAAGTAAGTTTTACGCTCATGATGAAGCAAATTCATGTAATGAAGGTGATATTGTTACAATTAAAGAAACTAGACCAACATCTAAATTAAAAAGATGGGAAGTTATAGAAAAAAATTAGTTTAACTTTTAAGAATAGTATTCTATGATACAAACAGAAACAAGATTAGTTGTTGCTGATAATTCTTGAGCTAAAGAGGTTCTTTGTATTAAAGTGCTTTGAGGTTCACACAGAAGATACGCTTCAATTGGTGATATTATAGTTTGTGCTGTTAAAAAAGCTGCTCCAGATGGAACAGTTAAAAAGAAAAAAGTAGTAAAAGCTGTAATAGTTAGAACATCTAAAGAAGTTAGAAGAAAAGACGGATCTTATGTAAGATTTGATGATAATGCTTGCGTTATCGTTGATGACAACAATAATCCAAGATGAACTCGTATATTTGGTCCAGTTGCTAGAGAATTAAGAGCATTAGGACACCAAAAAATAGTGAGTTTAGCTCCAGAAGTTTTATAATTATTATAAGAAAAAAATTATGAAAATAAGAACTTGAGATAAAGTACAAGTTATGTCTGGGAAAGAAAAAGATAGAGGACAAGTTTCTACTGTTTTAAAAGTATTTCCTGATACAAACAAAATTATCGTAAAAGATATAAATGTTGTTACTAGACATTTAAAAAGACAAGGTACTAATCCAGGACAAATAATAAAAATGGAAAAAGCTATAGATGCTTCTAACGTAATGTTAATTTGTCCATTTACTGAAAAACCAACTAGAGTTGGATTCGTAAATATTGAAGAAAAATGAGTTTCAAAAAAATTCAGATTTTCAAAAAAAGCTTTACAAGAAAAATGAGGTGAAGCTAAAAAATATATTATTAAATAGTTAAAAAGTTTATTTTGTAAAACTTGAGACAAATGCTTAAGGAAAAATATTTAAAAGAAATAGCTCCTGCGCTAAAAGAAAAACTAAATATTTCAAATGTTATGGAAATTCCTAAAATTGAAAAAGTAGTTTTAAATATGTGAATTTGAACATATGTAAGAACAGGAAATAAAGATTTTTCTTCTTTACAAGAACACTTAACTCTTATCGCTGGGCAAGCTTGTACAGTTAGATATGCTAAAAAAGCAATATCAAACTTTAAATTAAGAGCTTGAATGCCAGTTTGACTTAGTGTAACTTTAAGATGAGAAAAAATGTATGATTTTCTTGATAAATTAATCCACGCTGTTTTACCTAGAGTTAGAGATTTTAGAGGTATTAACAAAAATGGTTTTGATATTCAAGGTAATTATAATTTTTGAATAAAAGAACATTCTATATTTTTAGAAGTTCCACAAGATGATGTAGTTAAAAATCATGGTATTCAAATTACTATAAAAACTACTGCTAAAAACAAGGAAGCTTGAAAGGAATTATTAACACAAATGTGATTTCCTTTTTCTAAATAAAAAAATTTAGTTTATAAAAATTTCACAAATGGCTAGAAAGGCAAAAATCGCTAAAGCTAATAAGCTGAAAAAAAGCTTTTTACAAGCTATCGTTGATTGAAGAAAACCAAAAAATGCTACAAAAGTTTTCAACTGTTGTGCAGCTTGTTGAAGAACAAGAGGTTATCTATGAAGTTTCGATATTTGTAGAATATGTTTTAGAGAAAAAGCTAATGCTTGAGAATTACCAGGTGTTAGAAAATCAAGTTGGTAATAATTAGTTAAAAAAAATAAATTTAGTTATTAATTTTATTGTTATGATAATAGATCCTATTGGAGATTTATTAACAAGAATTAGAAATGCTTATTTAGCTAGAATAATCGAAGTTAAACTTCCTTATTCTAAAATTAAATTAGATATATCTAAAATTCTTAAGAAAAATAAATATATAGCAGATTTTGAACTTATTGAAGAAGAAAATAATAAAAAATCTATTATGCTTACTCTTAACGATGTTAGAACTACTAAATATGTTCCAACTTTAAAAAGAATAAGTAAACCAGGACAAAGAATATATGTATGATCACAAGATATTAAAAAATCAAGAGATGGTCAAGGTATATATATTATTTCAACTCCAAAAGGTGTTGTAACTGGTTATGAAGCTAGAAGTTTAAATGTAGGTGGAGAATTACTTTGTGAAGTATATTAATCACTATAACATATAAACGAGAAATGATTATTCATTGATCCGATTTATATTTATAATTTTATAAAAAATGTCTAGAATTGGTAAATTACCTGTTGTCTTATCAGATAAAGTAGAAGTTACTTTAAACGGTAGAGATATTAAAGTTAAAGGACCTCTTTGAGAATTATCTTTTACGTTTTCAGAAACTGTAGAAGTAATTAAAGAAGAAAACAATTTAATTGTAAAACCTTTAGGAGAAGAGGCTAAGGCTTTATGGGGTACTACTAGAGCTATATTAAATAATATGGTTGTATGAGTTACTGAAGGTTATAAAAGAAGTTTAGAAATAATTTGAGTTGGTTACAAATTTGAAGTACAAGGTACAACTCTTGTTTTAAGTATTGGTTTATCTCATAAAGTTGATATGCCAGTTCCTGCTTGATTAAAAGTAGAACTTGACGAAAAAGCAAAAAATATGTTACATATTTCATGAGTTGATAAACAATTAGTATGAGAATTTGCATCAAAAATTAGAGCTAAAAAGAAACCTGAACCATATAAAGGAAAATGAATTAAATACGTTTGAGAACATATCAGAAGAAAAGCTGGTAAAACTGGTTCTAAATAGAAAATTTAACTTTAAATCATAAAATATTAGAAGATGTTACAAAAAACATTAAAAAGATTAAGTAGAAAAAACAGAGTTAGAGCTAAAGTTAGTGGTACTACTGCTAGACCTAGACTTTCTGTTTTCAGAAGTAATGCATATATTTCTGTTCAACTTATAGATGATACTGCATGAAAAACTCTTGCTGCTTCTTCTGATTTAAAAATCAAAAAAGAAGGAACAAAAACTGAAATGGCTAAAAAAGTATGACTTGAAATGGCTAAAAAAGTTCTTGATTTAAATATAAGTGATGTAGTTTTTGATAGAGGTTGATTCGCATACCACGGTAGAGTAAAAGCTTTAGCTGAAGCTCTAAGAGAAGGTGGCCTTAAATTTTAATTATTTAATACTAAAAAAGTATGGCTTTTTCTGGAAAAGACAAATGAAATAAAAAATTTCAAAAACCAAGAAAAGAATTCAAAGAAGAATTACTTTCTATTGATAGAGTAACAAGAGTTAACTCTTGAGGTAGACAACTTAGATTCAGAGCTGTTATGGTTATCGGAGATGGTAAATGAAATGTAGCTTTATGAACTGGTAAATCTTGGGAAGTTGTTGATGCTATTGCAAAAGCTGTAGCTGATGCAAAAAAAAGATTAATTACTGTAAAAATTGAAAATTGAACTGTTCCATATAATGTTGAAGCTAAATTCAAAGCTGCTAAAGTTATGGTTCATCCTGCTTCAGATGGTACATGAATTATTGCTTGAGGAGCTATGAGAAAAATTTTAGCTACAGCAGGTTATACTGATGTATTAGCTAAAAGATATGGTTCAACAAATTTAATCAATAATGCTAAAGCTACTCTAAAAGCTTTATCATCTTTTAAATAATAAATATTTATTAACGATATTACACTATGTTATCATTAAATAACGTAAAATCTACTGCATGATCTAGAAAAACTTCAAAAAGAGTAGGTAGATGAAATGGTTCATGAAAATGAACATTTTGTGGTAGAGGTATGAATGGTCAAAATTCAAGATCTGGTGGTGGTACAGCTGCTTGGTTTGAATGAGGACAAACTCCTCTATTTAGAAGAATGCCAAAATTAAAAGGTTTTTCAAATGCTATGTTTACAAAAGAATATAACATTGTTAATTTATCTGATTTAGAAGTTTTATCTTCTAAATGAATTACTGAGGTTAATAAAGAAGTTTTACTTGCTAACAGAATTATCAGAGATAAGAACTTAGAAGTAAAATTATTAGCTAAAGGTGAATTAAAAGCTAAATTAACTGTTGTTGTAGATAGAGCTTCTGCTTCAGCTAAAGAAGCTGTTGAAAAAGCTTGAGGAAAAATTGAAACAAAATAATTAAAAAACCTGAGCTTTTAGTTTGGGTTTTTTATTTTTTTATGTATAATAAAGATTATAATAATTTATAATTAATTTTATCTTATGATTAAGAGTATAAAATCTGTGTTTGGTAATAAGAATATCAGAAAAAAAATAATTGCTACTCTTTTATTAGTTTTAGTTTATAAAGTATTATCTGTAATTCCAGTATATGGTGTAGATACTACTAAACTAGCAGCTATTATAGAAGCTAATAAGTGATTATCATTTTTTAGTGCTTTGATGGGTGGATGATTATCAAATTTTTCAGTAATATTAATGGGATTATCTCCATATATTAATGCATTAATTATAATTCAATTACTTTGAGTTATAGTTCCAAAAATTTGAGATTTACAAAAAGAAGGAGAACAATGACAAAAGAAAATTACTAAAATGACTAGATGGTTAACTCTACCTTTAGCATTTGTTCAATCTTATGGTATGATAGTTTTACTAAATACTTTAGCTTGAGGAACAATTATAGATTTAGCAGATACTAAAACAGTATTAATGGCTATGACTATTGTAACTGCTGGTACTGTTTTCTTAATGTGGTTATGAGAATTAATGACTGAAGTTTGAATTGGTAATGGTATATCTGTTATTATTACTGCTTGAGTATTAGCTTGAGTACCATGAGTTATTATGTCACATATGAGTGCAGGAACTTACGGTTTATTTGCAGGATTATTATTAGCTACTTTAGCTATTGTATATGTGATAATTAAATTTACAGAAGGTAATAGAAGAATTCCAGTTATATATACTAGAACATGAAGAGAAGAAAAATCTTATTTTCCAATAAGAATAAATCAAGCTTGAATGATTCCTATTATATTTGCTGTTTCATTAATTACATTTCCTTCAATAATTGGACAATTAATGACATCATCTGCAAATGATAATGTACTTAAAGTTTGAACTTTTTTAGTTGAACATTTTAGTATGACAAATCCTTCTTGGTTTTTTATTGCAGCTTACTTTTTACTTGTAATTTGATTTTCATTTTTCTATGTATCAATTACATTTAATACTGAAAATATTGCTGAAAGTATTCAAAAAAGAGGTGGTTATATTCCTGGAATAAGACCAGGTTCTGAAACTGCAACTTATTTAACAAAAGTATCAGGGCATTTAAATTTATTTGGAGGATGATTTTTAGCATTTATTGCTATATTACCATATGTTATTTGAAAACTTATGTGAGGTCAATCAGTAGATTTTATTATATCTGCTTCATGATTAATAATTATAGTTTCTGTAATATTAGATGTAGTTAGAAAAGTTGATGCTGAATTAAAAATGTATGATTATTCTAAATATAATTAAAAAAACACTTCTTAAGAAGTGTTTTTTATTTGTCTAAATAATCTGTAAATAGTTTACCATCTAAATGATCTATTTCATGTTGAACTATTCTAGCACTCAATCATTCTAAAATAAGAGTTTTTTTAGATTTTTTTTCATCTAAATATGTAAGTTTTATAGTTTTAAATCTTTCAACATCTCCTTTTTCACCAGGTATAGATAAACATCATTCACTATCGCATTCTGTAATTTTTGAATGCTCAATAATTTCTGGATTTATCATTATAACAGTTTTAAAATTTTCATCATCCCGATCTTTAAGTAAACTTACTATTACAAGTCTTATAGAATGTCATACTTGAGGTGCTGCAAGTCATACTCATCAATTTTCAGGATTTTTAATATACTTTAACATTTCACGACCTAATTTAACAGCATCATTAAAATTTTTGTCTGTTATTTTATCAGCAATTCTTCTAAGAATAGGGTTATTGTCTCCAGTTTCTATTTTTAGCATTTTCAATTTTGTAAATAATAATTGTTCTCATTATAATTAAAAAATGCTATTATGCAAATATTAGCTTCTTTATTATTTAAACTTTACAAAATTATTTATATCTATAAAATATATACAAAATATATAATTCCAAATTAAAATATGATTGAGTCAAGTAAAAAACAAGAAAATTCTAGAGTTATTTCACCAACTGAAAATATAAATGATAAGCTAGTTTTCTCAAATATTTTGAGACCTTTAAAATTGGAAGATTATGTTGGACAAGACTCTATAAAAAAACATCTTTCAGTTTCAATTAATTCATCAAAAATAAGATGAGAAACTTTAGATCATATACTTTTTTATGGTCCACCATGACTTTGAAAAACTACAATCTCAAATATTATAGCTCATGAAATGGAATCAAATCTTAAATCTACAAGTGGTCCTGCAATAGAAAAACAATCAGATTTAGTTAGTATATTATCAAATTTAGAAGAGTGAGATATACTTTTTATTGATGAAATACATAGACTTAGGCCACAGGTTGAAGAAATACTTTATACAGCAATGGAAGATTTTGAAATAGATATTATGGTATGAAGCGGAACTTGAGCGCAAAGTGTAAAATTACCTTTAAAAAGATTTTGTTTAATTTGAGCAACAACTAGATTATCTGCACTTTCAAATCCACTTAGAGATAGATTTTGAAACATATTAAAACTAGATTTTTATAGTAGTGATGAATTATCAAAAATAATTCACAATAACTCATTTAAATTAGATTTAAGCCTTTCTAATTATGCTCTTGATTCTATATCTAAAAAATCTAGATGAACACCTAGAATTTCAAATAGATTACTAAAAATCATAAGAGATTATCATACTATTTGAAAAGACTTACAAAATCAAAATATAATTGATGAAATTTTTTCAGATATATGAATTGATGATTTATGACTTGATTATTTAGATAGAAAATATTTAAATACAATTAATGATAAATTTTCTTGATGACCTGTTTGATTAAATACACTTTCTAGTGCAATTTGAGAAGAAGAATCTACACTTGAAGATGTAGTAGAACCTTATCTTTTGCAAATTGGTTTTATTGAAAGAACACCAAGAGGTAGAAAAATAACATATGATGCTATTAATCATTTAAAAAAATAATTATGATTTTTAAAAAAACAAATATAGAAAAATACAATTTAGTAGATTGAGTTGAAATAGTTAAAGAACAAATTAATAATAAAATATCTAAAACAAAATGAGTTTTTGTTATTTTAGTTGCTTGATGAACTGCAAGTTGAAAAACTTCAGCTGTTGCGAAAAAAATAAAAGATTTTTTTCCTGATTCTCAAATATTATCTATGGATAATTATTATAGGTGACCTAGTTTTATGAAGGAACATCCTGATTATAACTTTGATCAACCAGAGGTTTTAAATTTAGAATTATTTTTTAAACATTTAAAAGATTTAAAAAAGTGAAATGATGTAATGATTCCAGATTTTGACTTTAGAAATGATCCAAAAATGGATGCTATTAAAATTAAATCTAGTAAAATTATAATCGTTGAAGGACTTTTTGCTTTAACAGACAAAATTTCTAAACTTTGAGATTATAAAATATTTGTTGATTTATGAAGTCATAGTCAAATACTTAGAAGGTTATTTAGAGATGTTGAAAGAACATGAGATAAACCAAAAGATATATTAAAATATTTTTTAGAAGTTGTCTCACCTATGCATAAAAAATATATAGAACCAACAAAGAAAAATGCAAATGTTATTTTGATTAATGATTATATTCCAGACCTTGAAGCACAAAATGCAAAAATAAAAGAAACAAAACTTAGATTTAAAGTTACAAGAAAAGATTTAAAATGAGTTTTGGATGAAATTATTTATAAATTATGAGGTAGTTATGTTTGAAAAATAGAACAAACTGATTTTTTCTTTAATCCAAGTAATTGAAATTTTAAAAAAACAGGTGAAATTTTAAAAATATGAAAAATTTGATTTAATAGATATTTCTTTACGTATTTTTGACCTAAAAGTGATAAAAAACTTTATGAAGACAGATATACTATGAAATTTTTCATTGATTATAATACTTTATTGGTATTTAAAGAACTTTATCCTAATGAGATTGTAGAAATATCGAAACTAAGAAGAACATTCTTCTTATCGTGAGTTTTGATATGTTTAGATGAACTTGAAAACTGAGATAATTATTTGATGTTTAAGTTTGATGAAAAAACATGAAAATCAACTATTTTAGATGTTTTAGAACATTTACAAATAGATGCTAGAACAGGAGTTAAAAAATCTTATATTGAATTAATAACAAAATAATGTCTATCTGGCAAACAAAATCTTGGCAAGAAATGCTTTTGAAATCCAAACAAATTGAAAAAAAAATAGAGATTGATAATATTTTTATAGAAAAAAGAAGTATTTGACTTGGACAATTTTGATTATTTGTTTTATGAATTGATACTTTAAGTATAAATAATGATTTTTTAAACAAAGTTAAACCACTTTGTAAAATTGAAAAGTCATTATTTATACAATTTGAAAATATAGATTATACAAGTAATTTATATGTAGAATTAACGTGATTTACTAATAATTATTATAAAAAATTTATAACTCCATATACTGCAATTATAGATTTAAATTTGAGTGAAGATGAGATTTTATCTATGATGAAACCTAAATGAAGATATAATATAAAATTAGCAGAAAAAAAGTGAGTAATAGTTAAGGAAGTAGAAAAAACAAAAGAAAATGTAGAGATTTTTTATAATCTTATGCTTGAAACTACTTCTAGAGACAATTTTAATTGAAATAGTTTAGATTATTATATTTCATTTTTGAGTAATATAGAAGAATCTAAATTGTTTATAGCTTATTTTGAAGATAAAGCTATATCAGCAGGTATTTTTACTTTTGTTTGAGATGAGGCAATTTATTATTATTGAGCATCTACAAGTGATATTAATTATAGAAATTTAATGAGTCCTTACTTACTTCAATGGACAGCTATTTGCAAAGCAAAAGAATTAAATTGTAAAATATATGATTTTTTATGAGTTGCAACTCCATGAGAAGAAAATAGTCATTTACAATGAGTAACTGACTTTAAATCAAAATTTACTGCAAATATAATAAAAGTAAGTGAACCATATATATTTATAAATAATAAATTTAAATACAATTTATTACAACTACTTAGAAAAATTAAAAGATAAAATTATATAATTTTATCTTTTTTCTTGATTTTAAAATGAGAATGATTACTATTTTAGTAATATTTAATTTTTAATAAAAAAATATGTTTGAATTACCAAAATTACCTTATGAAAAAAATGCATTAGAACCATATATTTCAGCTGAAACACTAGAATACCATTATGGTAAACATCACCAAGCTTATGTTACAAATCTAAATAATTTGACTGCCTGAACTGAGTTTGAAAATATGAGTCTTGAAGAAATAATTAAAAAATCAAGCGCTGGTATTTTTAATAATGCAGCTCAAGTTTGGAATCATACTTTTTATTGGAATTGTTTATCACCAAATGCATGAGGAGTAGCAAATGGAGAAATATCTAAAATGATTGATAGAGATTTTTGAAGTTTTGAGACTTTCAAAGAAAAATTTAGTGCAAGTGCTATTTGAAATTTTGGTTCTGGTTGGACTTGGCTTGTATTAAATACAGAATGAAAATTAGAAATATACAATACAAGTAATGCAGCAACAACTTTAACAACAGATAAAAAAGCACTTTTAGTTGTAGATATATGGGAACATGCATATTATATAGATACAAGAAATGCTAGACCAAAATATCTTGAAAATTTTTGGAATTTAGTTAATTGGGATTTTGTAAATGCAAATTTGAAATAATAAAAAGACTATATTTTATAGTCTTTTTATTTGTATAAAAATATAATCTGGCTATATTTTTATAAATTAGTTTTTAAATGTAAAAAATGCTTCCAGAAGTAGATATTTTTTCAGACGGGTGAGCAAATCCAAACCCTTGAAGAGGATGATATTGAGTTATACTAAGTTATAAATGAATCAAAAAAGAATTCTATGCAGGTTATAAACTCACAACAAATAATAGAATGGAATTAACTTGAGCTATTACTTGACTTGAAAAACTTACAAAAAAATCAAAAGTTAATTTATATACAGACTCTCAATATACTATAAATGGTATTGAAAAATGATGGGCAAAAAAATGGAGAGAAAATAACTGGTATAGAACAAAGACAGAAAAAGCTGTCAACTATGATCTATGGGAAAAACTTCTTAATTTAGTTGATAAACATGAAGTAAAATTTCATTGGGTAAAATGACATAATGGACATATAGAAAATGAGAGATGTGATGAATTAGCTACTATTGCTATGAATATGGACAATTTAATTGACGATATAAATTATATTCCAAATGAAGAAGAATTATGAAAAATGACAAATAATTTTTTACAAAAAAAAGACTCTTTAGATAAAAAAACCTTAGATAAAAGTATAAAAGTTTTAAAATCTTGAGATGCTTGCCGTAAATGTTGAACTTCTGTTGAGAAAAAAACACCAAAACACACTAGTAAAACAAAGACTCAAAATTATTATTATGAGTATTATCTTTCTTGTCCTAGTTGTAAAACTATGTATATGGTTGATAGTGCAAAGAGAGAAATAAATACTTTGAAAATTTAAAAAACTCCTTTTAAAAAGGAGTTTTTTAGTATGTTAATTTTATAATTTCTTTTTTAATAATTTCCCAAATATTTGATATAAATTCATCATTTAGGTTAATCAAAGCTTTATTTGGATAATTTATCATATGATCTCATTTTTCTTGTTCTGACCAGTATTTTGGTCAAGACTCCATATGTTGTAAATTTGTTTCTATTTTATCTAAAGCTTTTGCTAATTTAGCTTCTTTTGTTTTTTGTTCTTCAAATTCTATATAAATTTCTAAATATTCTTTATCTAAAGGAGCTGGTAATAATGAAAAAATTTTTTTTGCATTTTCTAATTCATTATTGTCATGAAACTTTTGATTTTTTTCTTTTTCAAATCAAGGAATATCTCAATCAACTAATTCAGGAATATCATGTATTAAAATCATTTTTATTGTTTTTAATACATCAATATCATATTTTTTAGTATCTTGAATTAATATAAAAAATAGAATAAATCTCCAAGTGTGTTCAGCAACACTTTCTTGTCTTCAAGACTTCATCCAATTATGTCTAAGAGTTGATTTTATTCACTCAACTGTTTTTAGAAATTCTAATATTTTTATTCAATCATCCATTTTTTTTACTTAACAACTATATTTACTATTTTTCAAGCTACATATATTTCTTTAACTATTTCTTTTCATTCTAACCATTTAGCTACTTCTTCATTGTTTCTAGCTTTTTCTAGAACACTTGCTTGTTCTTCGTCTTTGTTTATTTCAATTGTTCATCTAAGTTTTCAAAGTACTTGTACTCAAATAGTTATAGTATCGTCTATTGTCATTGCTTCATCATATTTTGGCCAAGATTCTAGAGATATACTATTTTTATTTCAAGTTCTTTCCCATAGTTCTTCAGATAAATGAGGAGCAAAAGGATTTAATAATATTAAAAATGTTTTTTTAAACTCTTTTTGTAATTCTATATCTTTTGGTAATCAATTATTTACTTGAATCATAAGAGAAGAAATTGCAGTATTGAATTTGTAATTTTCTATATCATTTTGTACTTTTTTAATAGTTTTGTGTAATAATTTCATAGTAGTTTTATCTTCTTCTAGAGAATTTTTTGCCTCAGAAGTAAATAATCTTTCAGATTTTTCTAAAAATCTTCTTACTCAAATTATACCTTTACTATCCCATGGAGCAGAATCTTTGAATTCTGCCATATACATTTCGTATAATCTTAAACTATCAGCACCAAATTCCTCTACTATATCATCAGGATTAACTACATTTTTTAAACTCTTTGACATTTTTGATACTATTCTGTCTACTTCATCACCTGTTTCAATTTCGTAGTATTTTCCATCTTTTTCTTCTACTAAGTCATTAGCTAAAAGTCATCCGTTTTTTCTTTGATATGCATGAGCCAAGATAAGACCTTGGTTTCTTAATCTGAAAAATGGTTCATCAAATGAAACTACTCATATATCAAACAAGAATTTATGCCAAAATCTAGCATAAAGTAGATGTAATACAGCATGTTCAGCTCAACCTACATAACTATCAACTTGTCCCCAATATTTTTCTACTTCTTTATTTACTAATTCATTAGGATTTTCATTGTCCATATATCTAAGATAATACCAGCAAGATCAACCCCATTGAGGCATAGTATTTGTTTCTCTTTTTCAAGTTAAATTATCTGCTAGTTTTACATTTACAAAACTATCTACTTTTGCAAGTGGAGAGTTCCCATCTCAAGCTGGTGCAAAATCTGCTACTTCAGGTAGTTCAAGAGGTAATCTATAATCACAAATTATTTTACCATAGATACCATCATAGATTTTACTAAATATTTTTCAATTTAAAACTAATTCTCTAACATGACCACATCAGCAAGTTGCTCAAGAACAATTTTCGTTTTCTAAAGGCATTCTTTTTAGTATGTAGGCCATATCATTATTAGTGGCTTCTTCTAAACTTGTAATGTGAGGTAATTTTTTTAAATCAGTTAATTCTAAATGTATCAAAGGAATTGGTTCTCACCAATATCTTTGTCTTGAAAACAACCAATCTCTTAGTTTATAATTTATTTTTTTATTTCAAAATCAGTTTTTTTCTGAAAAATCTATTAATGATTTTCTAGCTTCAGCACTTGTTAAATTATTGAAATTTCAAGAATCTACTAAAACACCATCTTCAGTAAATGCTTTATTAATATCAGTAAAGAAAGCATTTCAATTTATTGTATATCATCTAGGAGTTATAAAATTATCATCATTATATACATTTAAATGTTTATTTGCTATAACTCATATTATTTCTAACCCATACTTCTTTGCAAATTCAAAATCTCTTTCATCATGTGCTGGAACAGCCATAACAGATCAAGTACCATAATTACCAAGTACATAATCTCAAATCCAAAGAGGAACTTCTTTTCAATTAAATGGATTTATTACAAAACTACCAGTAAATACTCATGTTTTTTCTTTGTCATCTTGAGTTCTATCTTGATCAGATTTTTTAGCAGAATCTTCTATGTATTTTAGACAAGAAATTTTTTGTTCTGGAGTTATAAAATCCATTACATCTTTGTGGTCTGGAGCAAGTACTGCATAAGTCATACCAAAAACAGTATCTATTCTTGTAGTATAGACAGCAATTTTTTTATTTTCATCTCAAACTTTCTTCATTTCAAATTCACAACCTTCACTTTTACCAATCCAGTTTCTTTGCATTTCTTTTATACTTTCTGGCCAGTCAAGTTTGTCTACATCAGCAAGCAGTCTATCAGCATATTTAGTTATACCTAAAACCCATTGTCTGATTTTTTTCTTTTCTACTTTTGTACCACATCTATCACAAGTAAAGTCATTTAATACTTCCTCATTAGCTAGTCAAGTTTTGCAAGATGGACAATAATTTATAGGCAAATCTTGTTCATATGCTAGACCTTTTTCAAATAATTTTAAAAATATCCATTGAGTCCATTTATAATATTTTGGATCAGTAGTATCAATTTCTCTATCCCAATCATAAGAAAATCCCAATTTTTTGATTTGAGACTTGAAAGTTTTTATATTTGCATCTGTAGTAATTCTAGGATGAGTTCCAGTTTTTATAGCATAATTCTCAGCAGGTAATCAAAAAGCATCCCATCCCATTGGATGAAGTACATTATAACCACAAGCATTTTTATATCTAGCAACTATATCATTTGCTGTCATTCATTCTGGATGTCATACATGAAGACCAGCACCAGATGGATATGGAAACATATCAAGAGTATAGTATTTTGGTTTCGTAAAATCATTTTTTACTTTAAATGTTTTATTTTTTTCCCAATAATTTTGCCATTTTTCTTCTATTTCTTTATGGTTATACATTTTTACTTATATAATAATAATAAATTTATCTCATTATATAGGAAAAAAGCTATTTTTCTAGTTTTTTTTAAACAAAAAAATAATCCTTTTAAAAGGATTATTTTTTATTCTCAAATTATACCAGTGTTACTACCTCAATTTCATAAGAAGAAATTTACTATAGGACCTGCTAAAAATATTATAAGTATTCAAAACAATGCTTGAATAATAATAGTTTTTCAAGATTTAACTTTGTCATCATCTTCTCATGCAGTTAATATTTTAAATCAACCATATAATCAGTAGATTACAGCAACTAAATATAAAAATCATAATAAGTAAGCAGTATAGTCTTGAATTACTACATCAGCATTTTCTGTATCTCATATTAATCATGGATTTATTTTGTCAGTTCCAAATAAATCAGAATTAGCTTTATTTATACTAAAGAAAACAAATCAGATTACTATGTATAATATTTTTCTAAAATTTTTCATTTTTTAAAATGTTATTATGCCGTTCCACCTGCACCAATAATAGTTTTTATTAATAGTTCTACGATAGTACCAACTAAAAATATAACAACGATTCAAATTAAAGCATTTATGATAACAGTTTTTCAAGTTTTAACTTTATCTTCATCTCAACCTGCAGTTAAAATGTTAAATCATCCCCATAGTCAGTATAATACTGCAACTAAATAAAGAAAACCTAATATATTAGCAATATATCATTGAATAACAGTATCAGCAGTACCATCTGAAACTATTCTATCATCAGTAACTGTACCTGGATCAATTGCAGCGTTAGCTTGATTTAAAGCAGTTAATGTAACTCAAGCAATTGCGTATAAACTTTTTTTCATAAACAATTTATTATTAATTAAATTTAATACTTAGGCATTATAATTAAAAATTATTAAAAATACAAATTTTTTTTGGTAAAACATTGCAAAAAAACAAAAAATGAATAGATTATGGCAAATTTTATTTTAAAAAAACATATGGATAGAGAATTATTTTTGATTGATTTAAGAAAATATTGAATAGAAAATACAGTACCAAATATAAGTGATGTTAATGCTAAATTTCTTGTGGATTTGATTAAACTATCAAAAACAAAAAATATGCTTGAAATTTGAACTGCTAATTGATTTAGTGGTATAAATTTTGCAATTGAACTTGAAAAAAATAATGGTCATTTAACTACAATAGATTTTTCTCCTAAATCTCAAGGTGAGGCTTTGGTAAATTTTAAAATTGCCAAAGTTGATCATATTATAACTTCAATTTTATGAAATGCTCTTGATGAAATACCTAAACTTCAAGATGATTTTTTTGATTTTATTTTTATTGATGGTATGAAAAAAAGAAGTGCAGATTTCTTAAATTTATGTTTACCAAAAGCAAAATCTGGAGCAATTATTATAATTGATGATGTTTTAAAGTTTTCTGATAAAATGCCAACTCTTTGGCTTTATTTAGAAGAAAATAAAATAAAATACAATATTTTACCTATAGATCCTGATGATGGGATTTTAATGATGATAAAAGATTAATATGAAATTTATAGTAAAACCATTTTCCGAAATACTTATAAAATCTAAACCAGTTAGAAAAAAATATTTAAATTTCCTTCAAACAAATTGTAATTTAGCTTTTAAAAAAATAGACCCAAATATAAAAGCAAGGTTTTTTCGGGATAGACAAGAAATAACTGTTTGATCAGAACTTTCATTATTTCAATTTAATAATTTAATAAAAACACTTTCTAGAATGCCATGAATAGAGAGTTTTTTAGAAGTTGTTGAATATGATTTTCAAGATATAAGTGAAATATTTGAAAAGGCCAGTGATTTTTATTTAGATAGTATAATGTGAAAATCATTTGTAGTTAGAGTAAAAAGAACTTGAGATCATACATTTAAGTCAACAGATGCTGAGAGATATATATGATGAGGTCTTTTAAAAAGATGAGCAAATTCTAAAGTAAGTCTTAAAAATCCAGATGTTATTATAAATATAGAAATAAAAGATAATAAATTTTACTTAGTTAAAAGTAAATATTTTTGAATATGATGATATCCAGTTTGAACTCAAGATAAGGTTATAAGTTTAGTTTCAGGATGATTTGATTCTGGAGTTTCAACTTATTCTATGATGAAAAGAGGTTGTAAAGTAGATTATCTTTTTTTTAACCTAGGTTGAGTTGCTCATGAAAAATGAGTAAAAGAAGTATCAAATTATTTACGGCAAAATTTTTCTTCATGATATAAAGCTAAATTTATAACTGTAAATTTTGAGGAAATTATTAATCATCTTGTAAAAGATATAAATCATAGATTTAGATGAATAATTCTTAAGAGATTATTTCTAATGGTTGCAGATATTTTAGCAAAAGAAAATGAGTATTATGCAATAATAAAATGAGATAGTTTATGACAAGTTTCAAGTCAAACATTAAAAAATATGTTTGTTATTGATAAGTCTAGTGAAACCTTGGTTCTGAGACCTTTAATTTCTTATAATAAACAAGAAATTATAGATTTGAGTATGAAAATATGAACATATAATTCAGCTTGTAATATGCCAGAGTATTGCTGAGTTATATCTGATAAACCTGCTACTTGAGCTAGACTAGAACAAATTTTAGATGAAGAGAAAAATTTTGATTTTTCTTTACTTGAAAAAGCTATAAATAATAAAAAAATTCAATTTATAGATGAAGTTATAGATTTAGAAAAAGAATGAGATACTCAAATTGATGTTGTTTCTATAGTTTGAGAAAATGAAATTATTGTAGATGTTAGAGAAGAAGTAAAATCTCATGAATCACCTCTAATTATTGAATGACAAAATATATTAAAAATACCATTTTTCGATTTACAATTTGAATTTGAAAAATTGGATCAAAGTAAAACATATTTGTTTTATTGTAATAAATGAATGATTTCAAAAAATCAAGCAATTGCTATGAAAAATAAAGGGTTTTTAAATGTAAAAATTTTTAGACCAATTTTAAATGATGCTTCTTGTAGAATTAAAACTTGAAAATAATTAAAATTTAATATAATTATTTCACATTAAATTAAAAATTACCCCTTATGAATAAAAAAATTATTTCATTTTGGATATTACTTGTTTCTTTTTTCAGTATTTGATTTTGATATTCTTTAGTTTTCGCATGAAACTTATGAGAAATTGAATTTAAATTATCAGACAATATCTTTTTAGATAGTTTTGGTTTAAATAAGACAAAAGTTTTAATTAAAACTAAAGAAAATTTAGATAATATTTCTATCTCTTGAGAATGTGGTGTTTCAGGTAAAATCATTGAAAAAGCTTCAAATTATTATATTTTTGAAGTTTTTCTTAAGGATGAAAAATGTATAAAACAAAATATTGAAGTTATATTTTCATCATGAGATTTAAAATTAGAAACTATTTTAAATATAGCGTCTAATTATTCTCTATATTCTAATTATTTAGATTATTCAGATGTAAAATTAAAAAAATATTTATCAAATATTGATACAAGAATATCTTCTTTAAATTCTTTTAAAATTTATAATAAATCAATTCATTTAAGTAAATATGATTTTCTTAAAGAAAATAGAAAATTACAAGAGTTAGAATATTTAAAAGATTTTATCTCTGATATAATTAAAAAAAGAGGAGAAAAATATATAACTCCTATAAAATGATCGTCATTAACTACTGTTTCAAGTAAGCTTCCAAATGCTTGAAGGCCATATAGAGAATCATATACTAATTGAGTTCATGAATGATGGGATTTTGATACTAATTTAGGTGAAACGGTAGTATCATTAGATTATTGAGTAATAATTAGAATTGTTGATAAATTTGATTTTATAGATTTAGATAAATTAAAAACTACTTGAGAATTAACTCAATCAGATAGAATTAAAAATCTAGATATACTTAGATGAAAACAAGTTTGGGTAAAAACTATGAAAGGTGATGTAGCTTTTTATTCTCATTTAAATGAAGTTTACTCAAATATAAAAGTTTGAGATATAGTTTTTAAATGACAAGCTCTTTGAACTGTTTGAATTACAGGTGTTCCAGATAAAAATTATTCTGATTATCATTTACATATAGAAATAAGAAAAAATCCTTATATTGATACTAGAAAAATTCCATATTCAATTGATGAATATATGAAATGGAATTGGTATTTTAAATGAGAAAGTGAAAAATATATCTTAGAAAATCAATATAATATATTTTGAAAAAATGAATAAAAACTTAAAAAATGATTTTATAACAAAAAATAAGAAAGCTTATTTTGATTATGAAGTTTTGAATACTTATGAATCATGACTTGAATTAAAGTGATATGAAGTTAAAAGTATTAGAAATGGTCATGTTAATTTAAAATGATCTTATGTTGTTGTTATAAATAATGAACTTTTTGTTAAATGAATGCATGTTTCTGCATGGAAAACACTTGCAAATAAAACATGAATTGAAACAGATAGAATTAGAAAAATTTTCTTACATAAAAAAGATATAAATTATTTAGCTTGAAAATCTAAGGAAGCTTGATTTTCTGTAATTCCTCTAGAATTATATTTTGTTTGAAGTCTTATAAAACTTAGGGTTTGATTAGCAAAATGAAAAAAAAGTTATGATAAAAAACAAGTATTAAAAGAAAAAACAATGGATCGTGAAGCAAAAATAGCAATGAAAAAATATTTATAAACAAAAAAAGTAAAGATATAATCTTTACTTTTTTTGTTTGATTTTTTCTTTTTTTCTCTATAATTAGACTAATTTAATTAGTAATTATGGCAAATGTTAGATATTAAAATTATAAGAAGTAATCCAGATTTAGTAAAAGATGTTATCAAAAAAAGAAATTTAAAATTAGATTTAAATGAATTTTTAGAAATTGATAGAGAAAAATTAGACTTAATTATAAAAGTAGATGAACTTAGAGCTTTAAAAAATAAGGTAAGTAAGGAAATACCTACTCTTAGTAATGAGGAAAGACCATCAAAAATTGCAGAAATGAAAAAAGTTTGAGATGATTTAATTATACTTGAGGAAAAACAAAAAGAAGTAGAAATAGAATGGAAAAATTTATATTATAAAATTCCAAATTTACTTGATCCTACTGCAGCAATTTGAGATACTGACGAAGGAAATACTGTGGAAAAATCATTTTTAGAACCAACAAAATTTAGTTTTGAAGCAAAAGAACATTGGGAAATTTGAGAAAAAAAATGATGGATTGATATAGATAAATGAAGTGAAGTATCATGAGCTCGTTTTTGGTATTTAAAAGGAGATTTAGTTTTATTACAATTTGCTATAATAAATTTTGTAGTTTCTAGACTAATGTCAAAAGGTTTTGAACCTATACTTCCACCTGTTTTAGTTAGAGAACAAGCCATGTTTGGTACTTGATTTTTTCCTGCTTGAGAAGATGGTATATATAGTGTAAATCCAGGTGAAGATGATTTATTTTTAGTTGGTACTTCAGAAGTTCCAGTTACTAGTTATCATTGTAATCAAACACTTGATTTAGAAAAACCAAAAATGTATGTTGCATATAGTCCTTGTTTTAGAAGAGAAGCCTGAAGTGCTTGAAAAGATACAAGAGGTATACTTAGATGACATCAATTTGATAAAGTTGAAATGGTTGTTTTTTGTAAAAATGATGAAAGTAAAGCTATGCATGATTTTATGGTATGAGTAGAAGAAGAAGTTCGGCAAGAATTAGGTATTCCATACAATAAAATGAATATTTGTAGTTGAGATTTAGGTAATCCAGCAATGAAAAAATATGATTTAGAAGCTTGGATGCCATGACAAAAAAAATATAGAGAGGTTACAAGTTGTAGTAATGTTTGAGAATTTCAATCAAGAAGACTTTGAATAAAATATAGAGATGTAAATTGAGATTTACAATATGTTCATACTCTTAATGGTACTGTTTCAGCTATTTGAAGGTGTTTAATGGCTATAATTGAAAATTATCAAACAGCAGATGGTGATGTAATTATACCAGAAGTTTTAGTTCCTTTTATGTGAGGAAAGAAAATTATATAGAAAATCATAAAAAATGTACAAAAAAGTAGTACAAAAATGTTGTAAAAAAGAGTTTTTTTCATAAAATGTTAAAAACTCTTTTTTGTTTATTTATTCACTTTAAAAATTAGATTATGAGATATACAAAATTTCAAAAATTTTTATCAAGTTTTTTAATATTTTCACTACTTTCAGGTATAACTTTAAGAGTACCATTTTTTGATTTTCTAGCCTCTGCTTCTTGAAGTGAATATTATGATTTAGTTTCTATAATCGTAGATGAAGAAACATATTCTGATATAGATTCTGAGCTTAAAAGATATAGTAAAGATATTAGTAACTCTTTAGAAAATACTAAAGTAGTTATTTTGCCAGTTCCACAATCTGCAACTAGTTATGATATTGCTTCAATGAATGAATCATTATTTTTTGAATGATATAAATCTTTAAGTGATGTAAATTTTGAATCAAAATTGGTTTGAACAGTTTTAGTTTGAAATATACCATTACCAGTAGTTTATAAAGAAGAAGAGGTTTCAAAAACAATTTTACCTTATACTGACTTTGAAGATAAAACATATATTTATAACTTAGAAAAATCTAAATATGAATATAATAAAGAAAATATATCATGAATAGTTCCAGAAATTTGGCATTGAGTTATCTCTCCAAATACTTGAGATTCTTGAGATAATATTGATGCATTAAAAGATTATTTTGATAAAAATCATGATTTTTATTCTTGAAATGGATTATATGATTTAGAAAAAAATTCAACTAATTGAAATAATGATGAATGATTAAATTCAAATTATGAACCATATGTCTTTTATTTTGATAGTTTTAGAGAATCACAAGCATTAAATTATAATTCATATATTTGATATAAATGATATTTAGAAAATAAAGAAGATATAGTTTATAATAGATATACAAAAGAACTTGCAAATAAACTTAAAGAAGAATTATTATGAAGTTCCACTAATATGCTTATGGATTTAGCTAAAAAAGTAAATCCAAATATTGAAGATAGTTTAGTTAAAAGTGTAGATGATAGTTTAAATAATGTTCCAGATATTCAATCTAGATATATTATAAATAATTCTATAAAAAAATTTCTAGAGATTTTTTCAAAAGGATCTATATCAGAACTTAGACAAAATGTTTATAATGCTTGAAGATATAATTATTGACAAGAAGTTAATGCAGATTTTATTCCTTATTTTATTAGTGTTCTTGATATTGTTAATGATCAAATAATAAAGGAAATGAATGATGACATGGAGCTTCAAATTGATAATTTAGTTGCAAACTGATTATCTAGAAAAATTGCTGTTCCAACAACATATGAATACATTTCTGCTGCAGAAAAAAATACATACGAAAATTATTTATATTGAAAAAAAGCATCAACTATAACTAGTGCAGAGCAATGTTCTTACTATAGATGATCATTGTCTAATTCTGGTCAATTAGTAGAAGCAAATAGATGAACAAATATATATAATATAGAATGAGATAAAAACACTATTCAACCATTTTGAACAGTGTGTTTTACTAATCTTCAATCATGAAATTCTCTTGAATGATTTTGGGGAAGAAATTCTCCATTTAATTTGAATCAAAGTGAATCATGAAAATGAAATATAGTTTTAAATTCAAATACTGATTATAAATGAGCTATTTTACCTCTTTATGATATAGATTGATCTAAAGAAATTAATGATTCTACAAAAATTCCAAGTCCATATTTTTGTGCTGATAATAATTATTTATTAGCTGATAAATGGGAATATGAAATGACTTGAGAAACTTGAACTTTAGAGAATACATATAGAATCCCTACTTATTCTTCTAGTGCTATAAATACTTCAGTTCCATGATGGTCATGTATTACAGACTCAAATTTGAGTAAAACATTTAATTATGCATCCTCTTTTGATCAAACTTATCTTAGTTTCAATAATAATAGTTATTCAATAAATTCATGTGAAACATATGATTTTTATTTGAATTGAGAAGAATTAGATGAACTTAAAAAATATTATATTCAACCTGCATGTACAGCAGATTTATGTGAATGTGATGCTTACACTACAACAAGCCCAGAATGAGTTACTACTAATAGTACATCTAAATGGATAAATCATAAATATTCTTATGAAACAATAGATTCATTTATAAAACATAAATCACCAACTTCTACTGAATTATCTGCACAAATTGAATCTATGGTTGCTCCTTCTTTAGCTGTTGATAAGGATAGATATATTGATTTTATTTCAGCTGATGGTAGTTATGCAAAAATTAATTATCCTTATTTATATAGATTAAAATTAGAAAATGTAAGTGATATAAGTTTAGAAAAAGTATGATTAGAGTTAGATAAACTACTTGATGAAAAATCTACTGAAATAAATAAAGTTATTTCAGACAATAATCCAAGTAAATGAAAAAATACATCTGCAACTTCTAAGTTTATAAATAATTCTCAAATAAATAATTATTTAAAAACAGGTTCTTATCCAAGTGCTAACTTTGATTTAAAAAAATATCTTCAAAATAAATGAACTAAAAGTATTAATTTAAATTGAGAGACAAAGGAATTGAGTTATTATGATATGCTTGTTTTTGCTATTTATTGGAATAATTTAAGTTCTGTTTCTGCAAAATATGGTTATGTATTTGAAAATTATTTATCAAATCAATTTGGTAATGAAGAAAAATATTTTTTACCAAAAAATAAATCAGGATATGAAATAGCATATTTATGATCATCTTGAGATGCATCAAATATGTTTGTTTGACTTGATCCAGAAGCAAAAAATAGTAATCCATATACAGATGTAATATCAAAAAATCAAGATTTATCTACTAAATTACTTTGATTAAACATTTGAACGTCAAAAACAAATAATGAAAGTTTATTTAAATGTGCACCACCTGAATGAGTTCCAATTTGGGAATGGATTCCTGCAATTATGTGCCGGTTATGAGAAATGATGCCACCAACTATATCTATTTCAGATTGAGCATGTTGACCTAGTCTTTTATCAAATGAAGAAAAAGAAGAATTAAATAGTTGTAACTGAGATACAAATAAAAATGGAGTTAATGATTGTACTGAATCAAAATTATCTTCATGAAAGATTTTATTAGAAGCGGATTCTAATAAATATTATTATAATAAACAAGTTGAATTAAGAGCAACATTAAAATGAAGTGATGATAAAAATCTTACATTTTTAAATTCAACTAATGTAAATTTTGAAATTGTTAAAGCAGAAATTGCAAGTGATGATACAAAAGATTTATCTGATACGAATAAAAAAGTTTTATATGATATAGATGATGTATATAAAAATGATAAATCAGTTTTATCAAGTTATTTATATTTTAAAGATTTTACTGTAAGATCAACAGCTTGAACAGCAAAATATTGAATAACTTTAAAAGATAAAGATATTAATGTATATTTAAGATCAACAGTAAAAGTTAAAGATAAAAATGATGAATTAGCAGTTGATTTAGAATCTAATCTTTTAAAAATAGAAGTTAGATGAGAAAGATTATTTTTATCAACTTACAATTTAGAAAACAAAGATTCAAAACTATTAGTTAATTCATGAAAATCTTCTGTTTTATCTAGTGATAAAGCTAATATTTATTTAATAGATGGCTTTGATTCAACTATAGAATGAGTATCTAATTTGATAAATAATAACTCAACTTCACAAGAAAAATTAGTAATTAAATTGGAAAATATTTCTAAAAAATGAAATTTTGTACAAAATGCATATCCAATTAAATTAGAATTATATAGTAATAATAAATTGTTAAATGAATCAACTTTAACTAGTATAAGTTGAATAAAACCTCTTTATACAATTAAAAAATCAGGTACATATTTATTGAGAGTTAAAGATAATTTCGGTTCATATGTTGAAAAAACATTTGAAGTATTACCTAATTCTCCAGAAAAATTAGATTTAAATTTATCAACAAACTTTTTACAAAGCGGAGGAGCAGTTTCTACAAATTTTGTAACTATATATGATAAATATGATAATCCAGTTTCTTGAAAATTTTATGATTTAAAAATGAGTATTGATGGTAATGCTTTGGTTTTTGTTGATAATGAAAAATCAGACTTTACAACTACCACTTATGAATGATATAAAATTTTTAGATTAAAATCTACAAATAAATTTTGAGAAAGTGATGTAAATATTTCTTTGTATAATGATTCATGAGAATTTTTATTAAAAACAAGTAAAAAACTTTCAGTTATTGAAGAATTTCAAATTGAGACTAGATCATTATTATGAGATATGTATGTTTGATGAGGAAAATATAAATATCAAATAGAGGTTAGAGATAAATCTTGAAAAATTATAAATAATTTTAATTCAAGAGTTTATATGACTGCGAATTCTAATTATTTACAATTAGAAAAACCTTATTTTGATATTGAAAATTGAGCATGAGTTGTAGAATTTACTACAAAAACTACTGCTTGAAAAGATATTCCAGTTCAAATACAAATTGAAGGTTTATGAGAAATTGTTACAAAAACAATTACTATTTTGCCAGAAAAAGCAATGAAAATGGATTTAGTTTTATCTAAATCTAAGCTTGAAGCTGATACAAAAGATTATTCAAATGTAAGTGTTGAGTTAAAAGATAGATACAATAATCTTGTTTTTACAGATTCAACAACTCAAGTTGATATGGAAATATTACCTCAATATACTCATCTTATAACATATGACAAAAAAAGTAATATTGTAAAAGAATGAAAAGCTAATTTTAAAGTTTATTCTACTGTAAATCCATGAATTTGATATTTTAAAGTAAATTCAAATCCTTCTTTATCATTAAATTCATTTTTAATTGAAGATGAAAATTGAAAATTAGAAGTAGCATGAGTTTGAGAAAATGCAGCTAAAGTAGAAAGTTTTTATGTATGGAATAAAAATAAAATAGAAAAATCTAGTTATAATTCTATTTATACAACTCTTTTGGGATCTAATTATTGAGATATAGAACAAAAGGATTATTTAGCATGATCATTAATTTTTGATAAAAATAGTAAAGCCTTAGCTGTAACTTCTGTTATTAATAATCCATATTTACATAATAATATATTTTCAATTTCAAATAATTGAGGTATTTTAAAAATGTATTCTCCAAATGATTTATCTCAAGATATAAATATGGATGTATCATTTAATGATTCAAAATTATATATTGATTTATTTAATGCATCTCTAAATACTCATATTTGAGAAATAAATTATAATTTTTCAAATGATACAAACTTACTTGTTTGTAATCAAGATATTTCATCATGTTTAACAAATGATGAAACAACTATATTTTGAAAAAATATCGTTGATAATTATAAATTTTATTCTGTTGATTGAAAATTATATTTTAGAGATAATCTAGGAAAAACATATTTAGAAATAGATGATAAATGAAATATATCAAGGAAATCAAATATTTCTTTTGAAGTTTTATCTAATTCTAATAATAATTTAGAATTAAATTTAAAAATTTGAAATGATATAGTTTGATTATTATGATTTAATTTTATAGATTCAGAAATAAATATTACAAGAGATAAAGTTGCTTATGATAATAAAATTAAAACAGCAAAAAATTCTATTTTAGTTTATATAGAATCATCTTTTTATGGTTCATATACTAGCTGAAAATGAGAAAATGAAACACTAGTTATATATTATAATGACCCTTTTTGATCAGAAACATCATTAAATACTTTTTCAAAAGATAATTTATCATCATATGAAAATTTTAAGGAAGTTTGATGATTAGGATGGTCAGGATGAAATAAGACTTTATTGTCTTTTTCATCTTGAAAAACAGTATGAGAATCTCTAAAAGAATTTATGAGTTTTTCTTCAATAAATATCTGAGACCCAGTTATTAGTTTGAAAAAAATAAGAAAAAATTTCAATAATTCAAATGAATTAAAGCAATTTGATTCTACTATTTGAGATATTGTAACTAATGAAAGCTGATTAGAGTGATATAGAGTTTTCGATTATAATAATGATTCTAAACAAGATATATTACTTATTAAGGGAAGTTGATATATAAAACTTTTAGAAAATATTGAAACATCATCAAATTTTTTAGATTATTGAAATCTAGCTCATATAATTGATTTATGAAATAATGAATTAATTAAAACATGAGATTTTACAGGTGATTCTTATGATGATATTTTCTTTGTTTGAGAAGATTGAAAACCATATTTATTAAATAATGTAAATAAGGACTTTTCAAGACTATCATTAACTAATAAATTTAATTTAAATTGAAGAATTATCAGAGCTGAAAGTTTTGATATGGATAATGATGCTATTGATGATATAGTTACTTTAGATGATGCATGAGATATAAATATATTTTATTGACAATGAACTTCTGCAAACCCAACTTTTACAAAATTAAATGTAACTGCTGATTATTGAATTACTCTTAATTCAGATCCTAGAAGTGATTGAAGTTTAGTTTATTTTGATTGATTATATCAAGTAGATACACTATATGATAATTCTGATATTTTAGAAGAAAATGAAAAATATCTTTCTAAATTAAATTCTTGAGTTGATGTTTGAATAAAAGAAAGTGCTGATACTGAATTAGTAAATAGTTTTATTTTTGAACAAATTGCTTATTCAAAAAATGATTCATTAAATTTATCTGATGTTGATAGTGTAGATGAACTTATAAATTTACCAAATTCAATTAATCAAACTACTTTTATAAAATGAGATTATTCTGAAAATGCAGGGATTAGAATTGATAAAGTATTTTTAGATAGAAATGGATGATTTTTAACAAAATGAGATTATGTAGATGTTGAAATTAAAGTTACAAATGTTTCTTGAAAAAAATTAAATAATATTGCATATGTTGAAGATGTACTTGAATATTTTTCACTTGAAGAATCAAGTATTTCAAATACTAAAAATGCTCCAATTAAAAGAACAAATAGTAATTATGATTTTTTAATAGATGATTTTTCATTATCTGCAAATGAATCAATGACTATAAATTATTCTTGAGAGGTAAAACCTCTTAAATATTCTCATATGCAAGTATGATTATTTGAAAAATGAGAAGAGGGAGATGATGTTTATGGAGATATAATATTAAAAGATAGTTTAGAAAATTGTAGTGATCCAGTAGAAATATTTAGATCTGTTTCTGCTAGATTATATAATAAATGAATTAAAAATCCTGTTTGTGATAATACTCCATTACCTGAAGCTATACAAAAAAATAATTTAGATTCAGATAATGATTGAATTCCAGATTATATAGAAGAACTTACTACAAGTAATGAAGCTTTGAAAGAATATTCAGAGGAAACTTTATCAAGTATGTTTAAAGATTCAGATAATGATTGAGTTCCTGATGATGAAGATAATTTTAATTTATCACAAAGTTTAACTCTTGATTTATGAGCAACATGAGAAAGTATTGATGAGTGATTAGATAATATTCAATCACTAGTTAATTGATTAAGTTGTTGATTTAATAATGGTTCATGTATTTCTATGCCTTTAAATTGGGCACCTTTAGCTCCATGAAATGATCCAGTTTTTAATGGTAAATTTCTTTTAGATGATTTAAATATTGATGAATGAATTCCAATATTTTCAGCATTAACTTGGATGCCTATATATGTTCCTGCTTGTGTACCAATACCAACAGTTTGGCCTGTTTCATCTTCAGCTATTTGATCTGCATGTTCAAAAACATATTTTTGAATGGACTGAGCTGGTTGATATCTTTGAATAAATTCGCCAACAAACTTTTTTAGATTATCAGTTACTCCTACTTTAACTGGATGAGTATGATTATCAGCATGTTTTTGAGCTCCTGCTTCAATTGCATGAAAAGCTATGATGCCATGAATATCTCCACTTTTCCCAGGAGGAAATTGTATAGTTGTAGCTAAACCTTTAATTTGATGTAGCAATGATTGATCTGACTGAAATCCAGCATCAATTTGATATCCTCTATATTGAAATAGTTTCTGAGTAATTAATTGAAATTGTTCTAAAGAAGAAGATTATTCAATTGATCAAGATTATGTAGAAAAATATTATCAATATATTAATTGAAACTGAAGTTATTCTAGTATTTCTTGAGTAAATAAAGCAGTTTCTAGTCATAATTCTGCTTGAAGCTGACCATTATTTGAAATATGATGATGATCAGGAACTCCTGTTTCTGTATCAGTTGATTCTTCAGGTAATGTAGATTTTTGAGATATAACAAAACTTGTTAAAAAAAGAATACAAGCATTTCCTTGATTTTTAATGAATTGGGTTACAAGACAGATTGAAGAAATTGTTAATAAATTAACAGATTTTCCAACTTTATTTATTATTCTTCCAGATTTTTCTTGAATATATGATACAGATTTAGATTGGGAAGCTAATAAAGCTAATTGGTTAGAAAAAAGTTGAAATAAAGATAAAGCATCAAGTGATGCAATTAATTTGGATAATGTTTCAGCTGAAATTGATACTAGTAAAATTCAAAATGAAACTTTAAAATGACTTGCTAATGATGCAAATTGATTAAGTTCAGATGCATTATGAAAAGCGAAAGAATATAGTTCTTGAATTAAAGATGCGTATGAATTTATGGGTTCACTTCCTCTAGTAAAAATAGAGCAAGTTCCTGTAGACATATCTTTACCTTGGTTATCACTTACAGAAATTGATAAGTCAATAATGACTCGGCAAGCAACTGTTGATTCACGGAAAAAAGAGTTTGAAAGAGCTAAAAATTCATGGTCATTATGAAAAGCTTGTGAATATAGTGATCCAGTAAAACAAAAAGCTTGTGAAGATAACAATGCTTTAGCTGAAAAAGTTACAATGGATACTTCTGCATTAATTATGTCTTTAGAGGCAAATATGGAAGTATTAAAAAGTTATAAAGAAACACCAGAAAAAATAAATAAATATATTAATAAAAAAGAATATTATTTAGAACAAATTCTTTGTAATATAGAAACAATTTCAACTGTTTTAGGATGACGGATTTGAAAAAATGGTGAAAGATTTAAAGCTTGGGTAGAGTTATTTATATTAATTAAAGCTATTTTAAAATCTTGGCAATTACTTATAGATGTTTTTGTTGATTATGAACAAGAATGTAAAGAATGTAAAAATGAAAGACAAGATTCTATGACTTCTGAATTTGAAATCATAAGTATGGTTGTTCCAGATATTCCAGTAATTCAATTTCCAAAATGGCCAGATATAATTTTAGATTTACATAATATAAGAGCTTCATTAAATATAATGTTGCCAGAGTTTAATATAACTCCAAGACCTATATTATTACCTGAGTTACCAAATTTATATTTACCTGATGCACCAAATGTTAATATAAGTTTTCCTTCAATTCCAGTATTACCAAGACTTGAAATACCTGAACTTCCAGATTTACCAAGTTTACCTACTGTTGAATTACCAGATTTACCACCACCTCCAACTCTACCAAAAATGTTTGCATCTCTTGAAGCTATTTTAGATATATTAAAGCTTATAACAAAAGCTATGTGTATTTTAAAATCTTCACCATTTCATCCAGAATGGAGAGCTTGAGATCAAATTGCATTTTTAACTGAAAGAAGTTGATATTTACCTACTGATTTTTTAAATTTAAGTTTACCTCAATTTTCATTTCCATTTATTGATGCAATTCAAGTAACAACTTATGTTAATTTAGAATTTGAAACTGATTTTATAGTTGAATTAGCTAGACAAACTGCTATGCCTATAAATAGTTTTACTGCTGATTTTACTAATATGTTTAATATAAGTATAGCAGATTTAGACTTTAGATGAATTGTACCATCTGATATAAATATTGATGTTTGAGAACAACAAGTAAATCCTGGTGTTTGATATAATTCTAATAATTCATTAGAAAAATTAGTAATTTCTATTGTTACAAAAAATTTATTATTTTGAAGAGAATATATTTCTAAAAATAAAGAAAATACAGTTAGTAACTTAGAATTTAAAAAAGAAATTTCAAAATCATTAGCAAGTGAAGATTTTGCTTCTGATCCGAGATTTGATGAGTTAAGAGATTTATGGAAAAATGTAGAAAATTATACATTTTCAGGTGAAAATAAAATTATTAAAGACTTAGAAGAAAATAATCTTAATAAATTTGAAACACTTAAAGATATAATTAATACAGAAATAATTAAAAATAAAGAATTTAAATCTGATTTTAATAATTCATTAAAAACTCCTATTAGAAAAGTTTCTTTAGTTAAGAATTCAAATATTGAAGAATATAATTCTATGCTTGATAAATATAATTCTAAAGTATTTGAAAAAACTTCTTCAATAGTTAATTCAAATTGAAATAATATTTATAAAGAAGAATTAAAAGATATTTGAGAAAATTTATTAACAAAAGTTGATACTGCTTTAGGTAAATATACTAATGCATCAAATAATATTGATAATTCTAAATTATTGGCTGCAGAAACTACTGCTTCTGCAACTTCTGAATCTAGTGTAAATTCATGTAACTCAAATTGAGAATGAGATGCTGGTTATGTATATGAATGAATTTATATACTTGAAAACAATAAATCATATAGACTTTTTGATTATAAGGATGAATTAACTTGAGATGAAGAGACAACAATTATAGATTTTGACAATGATAATGATGAAGATTTATTGTATTTTGTTAATGATGTTTTATATTTAAAAGAAAATTTAGATAAAAAAGATGAAAAAGTTTATTTAAATGAATCTCCTATAGTACTTGATTCTGAAGATAATAAATTTTTAAATTGAGATACATATATTAGTGCAATAAATAATGCATCTAGTAATGTATCATCTAGTTCAATTATTAATATTTCATTTCTAGCAACACAAAAAGTTAATAATTATAGATTAAGTTTTTATAATATGGTTGATAAATTTGTAAATGAAAATTTTTCAAATTACTCACCTAAATTTAGAAAAAAATCTATAGTTGATGCTATTTCTTGAATTTGAGAAGTAAATTTAATGTCACAAGATAATATCTATAATGAATTAAAAGATATTGTAACTATTAAAGAAGTTTGAGATTTGAGATGAGTTGAAGTTTATACTGATGAAATGATAAATATTAAAGATAATTTAAATAATTGAAATGTGGTTTCATTATCAAATTGAACAAAAGTATATTCTTGAGATTCAACACTTGTTTTAAAATATTTGACTGATGGGAATAGTGAAATTAAAACTCTTGTCTTAACTAAAAATAAACATATAGAAGTTAAAACTACTATTAATGTTGTTTGAATAACTGGAGATTGATTTATAAGAACTGGTTCTAAGAAAAATTATATTTGAACTGATATAAGAACATTAATTTGAAAACCATTATTACCAGGAACAAAAATTTCTTATGTTTGAAACAATTTTGAAGTAAGAGATGATACATATATTGAATTAGAATATTATGATGGTTCTAAATTAGATTTAGATTTTCAATATATATCAGATTGGGAATTATATGATTTAGGATATAATTCAGAAAATTATCTTATTTCTGTAAGTAGAGATAATGATTATTATTATTGAAAAATATCATCATTTAAAGAGAATATTAATTCTACATTAAGTAATCAAATATTATTGTCACCTCAATTACAAGCTGATAGTAATGCTCCTGAATTAGAAATGAACTCAATTAGAGTACCTGTTTATCAAAAACAAAGTATTAATTTAAATAAATATCTTTATGAAGATTCATGAATAGAATGAATTGAAAATATTTATATGGATTTTGATTTAAAAGTAGACAGCTCTTGAGATTGAAATTCTAAAAATGATAATGATTCATTAACAATGCCTAATATTAAATTTATTAAATCAGAAGATAGTTTAGTTTTAGATGTATGAGTTTTTGAAGAATTATACAATAAAAAAGTTGGAATTACTATTATTGATGCTAATTGAAATATATGATATAAGGAAATATTATTTGAAATATATAGTCCAATTCCAGAAATTGATAACTATAAAGATAGTAATATTTCATGAAATATAAATGAAAATCTTAATGATGAACCTGTAAGTATTTACAGAATAAGATGATGAATGGTATCTAAAATAGAAAATACTGAGTGACTTAATTCTTCACTTTCAAATAGTTGAAGTTATCAATTTTTAGTTTCAAATAATAATTCTTGATTAAAAATTGAAAAAAATAACACTCTTATTGCAAATGTTGATGAAAATACATGAAAAATAACTTTAAAAAATAATAATTATTTTATTTATGTATTAGAATCAAATAATTCTAATAATGATAGTGTTTATCCTAAAATATTATTGAAAGATAATATAGAAGAAATATTTTTTGAAACTATTAAAGTAAATGGTATTAAGACAGTTAAAGTTGTGGATAATTTTGATTTAATAAAAGATTCATGAGTTTATGTACAATTTTTAAATCAAACTAATTATAACTATTATACTCTTCCAGAAAATGTTTCTTATAATCCTTGAAGTCTTTCAATTTATAGAATAACGGATAGCACTAAAGAACCATTATTTACGATATTTAATGATGGTAGAATTAATACTATTAATTCTAACTATACATTAAAATATGATTACTTTGAAAACTATGTTGTTATAAAATTATATGATAAAAATTTCTCTAGAGATATTGCATCAGTTTTATACAAAGTTGATAGTGATTATATAATAAAATAAAAAAAACCTGATTTAAATCAGGTTTTTTTTATTTTACATAATATAGAGAAAGTACTTTTGATCTATAATAAATATTTTTTAATAGATTAAATTTTTTTCTTTCACTTAAACTAAGATATGTTTTTTTGTTGTATCTTGAAATTACAGGTTCTAATTTTTTTTCTAAAATTAGTAACTCATTTCTTTTTTTGTAATATCTAATTTTATTGAAATATAAATCAAGGGTAGAAGTATATTTTTTTGAATAATCATTTTCTACTTGTGTAGTACTTAATGCTAGTTCTTTAAATAATTTATTTTGAGCTGTTACATCACTTGCAGATGCTTGAATGAATACCAAAGAAGATAATAGGAAACTTATAAAAATTAGAAATATTTTTTTCATATTTTTTTAAATTATTAATTAATACTTTTTTATATTACAATTATTTTTATATTTGTCAATAGTTTTATAACAAAAATAAAAGAAGATTAAATCTTCTTTTATTTTTTAGTAATCATAATAATATTCATCATCATAATTATATGTTTTTGTAGGAAAAACTTCCTCATAATCAATAGTATTTGTAGGTGCACTTATTTCAGAACTTCATTTATATGTTTTTCAATTGTTTTCAATTTCAAAATTTACAATTTTTCAAGTATTTGAAATTAAATCAAAAATCATATAAAAATTATTTTTATCATTTGATAAATCTATATCAAAATTTAAATTTCAGCTTAAATTAGATCCTAAATAACTATTTAAATATTCATCATTAACTTTAAATGTATTATTTATTTGAGCTTTTTCACTTGTATAATATCATTCACTTTTTAACTCAAAAACATTTTTTCAAGAATTATATATATTTGCTGTTCAATTTACACTTTTATCATCTATTACTAAATCTACATTAAAAGTAGGAGTAAACTTATCTGCATATGTATATTCCCAAGTTTCATAATTTAGAGTTGATTCTCTATTTTGAAAATTAAGTTTTAAATTTAAATCACTTAATTGTAAATCATTATCAAATTCTCAATTTGCAACTATTATACTTTTTGAATATTCTCAAGAATAATTATTTTCAAAATCAAATTTAGAACCAATTATACTAAATTTTCAGTTTAATATTTGTTTATTTTTTGTTAAATCTTTTCAAGTATAATTAATACTCATTTCTTTTAAATTGTCATCAGTTCAAGTTTTTCATGAAATTGTTCAAGAAATATAGTTTTTATCTACATATTCCCAAGTTTCATTATCATATCATTTTATAGTATAGTCAAATTTTCAAGTTATTACTTTATTATTTAAATCTAAGTTTCAATTAAAATCTGGAGCTTTTAAATTTAAATTAATAAAATTAAATTTATTAGATGTTGATAATTTAGAATTTAATTTAACATCAATGTTTCATGCATCTGCATAAAAATCTATATTTAAACTGCTTCTATTTTTAAAATCAATTTTAAAAAATTCATTAGGATAATCTTTTTGATTAGGCATTACTTCATAAAAAAATGAAATTACTTCTTTATCATTAAAAGTTATATATCAATGATTTTTTTCAATTAAATCATCTTTTATTCATTCAAATCATAGTGTAGTTACTTCTCAAGATATTGTTAAATATAAATTTCAAGTTTTTGATAAGTCTTTAAGCATATCTTTATATTGAGTTTCACTACAATCTTTACCATAGAAAGGATCAAATTTATTTGCATACTCTTTCATTTTATCACATGCATATTTTGTAGGTTTTATATAATATTTTTCACCTTCTTTTTTATATGCTTCAAACATTGGTTTTGCAAAAACTGTATTTAAATCACTAGATATATTATTTGGATTTAAACTTTTAATTAATTCTAAAGACATTTTTGTTGCATTGTCTTCATATTTAATATATTTATTTTGTTTAGCTATTTCTTTTAATTTATCTAGGTATTCTTTTATATCTTCTACTCATTTTTCATCAGTTATATTTAATTCTTTTAATAATAAATATACATTTCAATCTTTAGAAATAAAATCAACAAAACTATTTAATTGTAATCTAATTTCATCATTTCATTTTGGTAGAGCTTCAACTATTGCTTTAAATTGTCATTTTAATTGAGAATCAAAATTGTTTGTTTTTGATTCATAATCATTTAATTCAAAACTTGATTTAAATTCTCATAAATTTTCATTATTTATATCTAAATTAATTTTTAAATCTCAAGTTTGTTCAGAATTATTTAAATCTTCAAATTCTTTTGTTAAGTTTTCAATAAAATTTGTGCTTGATTCAACTAAATTTAATTGAAGTTTAGTAATTTTATTTTCAGCAGTTTTTTTATCAATTGCACTTATATTTGAAGTTAATATTTCTAAACTTTTATTTTCTTCTATATCAAATAATGCTATTTGAGCTTTTTGATTTAAATAATTTAGAGTATTTAACGTAGTTTTGTTTTTTAAATTAGAATTTTCTAAAACTTTTTCTAATCTTTCTTCTAATTTTATAAGTAATTCTTCATTATTTTTATTTTTTTCTATAAAAGAATCAATAGCTTTTATATATTTTTGTCATTGATTTGTTTTATTTAATTCATATTTAGATATATTCATATTTTTAGTGTATGTAGATTTATCATCACTAGCAAAACTAATATTTATTGAAAATAAATTAAAACAAAAAATTGTTAAAAGGAGAGAGGTAAAAATTTTTTTCATAAAAAAAGGGTTAAAAATAAATTTTACCCTTATATTTTAGTTTTTGATTATAAATAATCAAGTTTAAAGTAATGTTATTATTGACTTTATCTTATCTTATTTTATATTTCATTTTATTTTTTACTTATGAATAATCAAACGAAAATAAACAATAACATTGATAAATAAGTTGCTTCAAATATATGTAAAAATATATTCATAATCATAATTGCAAAAAACATACCAAACATTATTTTAGATTTACTATATAATTTAAATAGTACAGTAAATAATATAGTTATAAATGTGATAAAAAATATAATTCATCATTCAATCAATACTTGTATGTACCAACTTTCAGGTATATATTTCACTTCATCATTTTTTGTTTGTTTTTCAGGATATATATTTCTATATGCAGGACCTGATTCAGCTAATCAAGCTCATAATGGTTTCTCTAAAAATCTATCAATTCATATCTCCATTCTATCGAAATGACCAGTTGTAGATGAAGTTCTAAATACAATGTTTGTTAATTGATGTTGGAAAATAATTCAAAGTAATCATAAAAATGATACTGAAAATATAGTTAATCAAATAAGCAATTTTTTATGATGTTTATATATATATTTTAGATTTATTAAAAATATTAATCATCATGCAGAAACAATTCAAAGAATTGCACTTCTAGAGTATGTTAACATTACAAGCCAAAATAAAAACATAACACTTGCATAAACATAAAATTCATTTTTTTTCTTTTGTAAATATAAATACATTGAAGAAAATATAATAAGAAAATATGCCATTGCATTTGGTCAATCAAGAATTCATTGAAATCTTCTTATTCCTGAATTTTCAAGTCAATGATATACAGGAATTCATCACTTAAATACCCAATTACTTACATAGTCTATATATCAAAACTCAACTAAAAATTCTTCTTTTAATCTAAATTTAATAAGTATTCAAAATAATAGTGATAATGCTCAAGAATAAACAAATAATGTAATTAATTGCTTAATATTTACTTTTAAAAAACTCGCTCAATGTTTATATATAATCATAACGATTAAAAACATAAAATCATATCTTCAACCATAAACTATACTATTTAAACCAAGTCAATTATATAAAGTTATTCAAACTCAATAAATTATATAAAACAAAACAAGATAATCTAAAAAATCTAATTTAGGTAATTTCTTTGCTTTAATAAATTCATAAATTAAACTAAAAAAAATAGCTACTAAAAGTCATTCTTTTAAGAAAAATCATACTTTATCAAATCAAGTTATGTATCAAAAAAATACAGCAAAAAATACATAAAAAGGAAGTATAGAAACTGCAAATTTTGTAAGTATTGTAAATAAATTCATAATATATATTTAATAATATTTTTTATATAATAAATAAAACAATAAAAATGTAAAATTTTTATTGTTTTATTATATCTTTTAATTTTTTTTCAAAATTTTCTTTGCTAAAAATAGAAGCCTGATTTTTACAATTATCTGGATTATATTTTTTTTCTATATTATTTTTATTAAAAATTTTAAATTTTTCTATGAAGTCCATACCATTTTTATCATCAAAAAATTCTCAAGTCTCTCAAGATATAACTGTTTCAGTAAGTCATCATCAATTATAAGCAAAAACTGGTTTTCATGCAGCCATTACTTCTATTGGAACTATTCAAAAATCCTCTTCTCATGGAAATATTAGTCACATAGAATTTTGTACAAGATATACAAGTTCATCATCATATTTCGGTCAAACAAAATTTATATTTTGCTTTTTTATTATTTTTTCTAATTCATTTTTATAATCTCAAGCTCAAACTATAATTAAATTTTCATCTAAATTATTAAAAGCATTTATTGCTATATCAATTTTTTTAAATTCAGTTAATGCTGAAATTATTATATAATATTTTTTGAAATTTAATTTATATTTTGTATCAGATAAATCTTTTGCAAATCTTTTAGTTTCAACAGGTGGATAGAGTAGAATAGAATCTTTTCTATAATATTTTTTAATTCTTTTAGCTGTATTTTTACTATTTGCTAAACTTATATCAATTCTATTGCTTGCAATAACGTCCCATATTCTAAGGTTTAAAAATAGTTTATTAATTAGAGGTTTCATTAAAAACTTTTTCCAACCTGAGTTTAATCACAAATCATTTTTATATTCATTTGTCCAATCCCACATATAACGAGCAGGAGAATGATAATAAACTATAAATTTAGTTTCAGGTTTTGTTATAGCTCAATGTGCAAATCATGAACTAGAACATAAAACTACATCATAATTTGAAAAATCTAAATTTTCTACACTTCCTGCCATAAATGGCAAACAAAATCTTTGTTTTTTAGTTAAAGCATATATTTTTTGAGATTTTAATTTAAATACTTCTTTGTTTATTTTTGATTTAGGAAATATTTTTCCTACTTTTTTTTCATCATAAATAAGAGTATATAAATCTGCTTCTGGAAAAAGATTTACAAAAGTCTCTACTACTTTTTCAGCTCAACCAAGCTTAATAAGCATTTCATGTAGTATAGCAATTTTCATAATTTAATAATTTTATTTATTTTAAATATATTAAATAATAATTATTTTTTGAAAAAAACTAAATTTTTGTTAAAATTGGGATAATCTATAATTAATTTTTTGTTTATGAAAAAAATATTATTGTTTTTATTTTTATTTTTTGTTAATTTTTTAATAGTTTTTTGAGCTAAAAATTGAGATCAAACAGCTGTAGATTTTGGTATGGGATGACTTTCTGAATCACAAAAAGAACAATATTTGAATACAAAAATTTCTACTCCTGATTGAAAAGGTCAAATTACAGTTAAAGAAGCAATAGATAAATGATATTTAGATGATGGAATTACATGACCATCAACTAAATGAGCACTTGATGCATTAAATAATATTAAATCTTCATCTAGTTCATCAGCATGATCTTGATGACCTGATGATTTAACTAGTGATAAGTTTCAAATAAATGTTAATAGTATATCTCCATGAATTGAATCTAAATGAAGTAACACATCTGAAAGAGTAAATTGGGTACTTTGAACGTTAATTCAAAATATGATGATTTGATTATGAATACTTTCAGTTTTAATTATGACTATATGATCTGGATATATTATATTTCATAATTGACAAGATGAGCTTTTAAGTAAAGGTAAATCTATATTTATGTCTTGAGTTTATGCTATGATAATAGCTCTTACTTCATATTATTTAATATCAATAGTTAGATATATGCTTTATTCTTAAAATTATTATTTATCTTTAAAAAAATGAAAAAAATATTACTTTTAGTTTTTGTGTTTATATTTACTATTTTAAATTATAATGTTTCTTTTTCTGCTGCTCCTGAAATAAATTGTACATGAATTCCAGGTTGTGTAGATAAAGATATGACTAAGCCATCTCCACCAAATTTATCAAATAATATTTGAGCTAAATTTATGGCAAATGTTATTTGAGAATTTATTCAAATAGTTGCAGTATTTGCAGTATTTGCACTTATATTTAGTTGAGTAATGTATTTATTATCAGCTTGAGATGAAGAAAAAGCAAATAAGGCAAAAAAGTGGATTATTTGGTCACTTGTTTGAGTTTTATTATCAATTTCTGCTTGGTGAATAATAAATTTTTTAAATAATGTAAGAATAAATAATTGAGGTGGATGAAGTTTATGATGAGCTTCTGCTTGAGAATCTGTAATTAATTTTAGAATTGGTTCAGAAGTTTATGACACAAGAACAACAGCATGAGATTATCCAATAGTTCCAGATTGATATACAGAGTGGCAAGAAGTTACTCCAAGTGAATATATAGCTGTAGAATAATAATTTATAAAATATGAAAAAAGTACTATACATAATAATTTCTCTATTAATATTTTGATTTTCCCAAGATAGTTTTTGAGCTCTTTGAGACCCTACTATTAAAGATTGATTAATTTGAGCAACAGATTCAAATGTAGGTTCAGTAACATGATCTACTCCTTCAGCTATATTATGATGATTATTTAGTTGGTTTAAAACTGAAATTTTTTCTTTAGTTATGGTTTTAGCTATTTGAGTATTTATATTTATTGGTATTAGATTTGCATCAGCTAGATGAAATCCAGAAGAATTTAAAAAAGCTTGGATGCAATTAGTATATGCTATTCTATGAATATTTTTTATATTTATGGCTTGGTGACTTGTAAAAATAGTAGCTAGTTTAAGAATTTAATTTATGAAAGATATGAAAAAAATGTTGATATTAATTGGTATATTTTTATTTAATATATTTTCTTTTAATTCTGTTTTAGCTTGAGGTTGTGATTATGATCCTTATAATAATAATACTCCTTTAACTAAAGAATTAGAAAAATGTCTAGAAAATTCTAAATTAGTTAATTCTGATTGAAAAATAACAGGTTGATTTAAAACTTCTATAAGTAGATGGGTAGATAATATTTCATTATTTTTATGAATAGGAGCAGTTTTATGAATAGTTTATGGTTCATTTATGTTAACTGTAAGTGCTTGAGAAGATGAAAAAGTTAATAAAGCAAAAGATATTATAAAATGGTCAATCATAGGTTTTATATGACTTATAACTGCATCTTTAATAATAAATGTATTAGTAAGGGTTATTTATTCAATTAGTTAATTATATGTTTTCAAATAAAAATAGTAACTTAATAAAATTATTAGTTTTTACTGTTTTCTTTAGTTTTTTGATTTTTATAGCAAAAAACTATTTTTTTTGATGAAAAACTGATTTTGAAAATCAAATTATTGAAGAGAATTATATAGAACCTATTGTAGAAAACGATGATTATTGAGTTAATAAAGAAATTATTGATAAAAAAGTAGAGGAAAAAATAATTGATAATTTAACTTCAGCAAATAAATTTAGTTATAATTTTATTCCAGAAGATTTATTTTTAGAAGATGATTCTAAGCCATATTTTGAATCATTAGATTTATTTTTAAATAATGAATACATTGAAAGAAAAATAAGTTTTTTAGAAATTTTTATATATAAAGAAAAATCAGATGTTAGGTGAAAAATGCAAAATAAAAAATTAAAATTATTTTGAATTTATAATATGAATTTGTGAGAATTTTTATCTGTTTCTATTCATGAATTTTGACATTTTTTAGACTTATATATATTAGAAAAAAAAGTTAGTTTTGATATAAGTGATTATTTCTATGTTATTTCTTGGGATAATACAACAACTATAAAAGCATGACTAGAACAAAAAGATTTTGTTTCAGGTTATTCTATGACAAATAAATATGAGGACTTTGCAGAAAGTTTTACTTATTATATTTTACATAATTCAGATTTTTTAGAAAAAACTAAATATTCTGAAGTCCTAAAACAAAAATATGATTTTTTCTCAAGATTTGTTTTTAGAAATGATGAATTTAAAACTAGCAATTATAAAACAACATTAGAAGTTAAGTCATATTATCGGGATATAACTAAGATAGATTTTTCTTTAGAAAATTTTTTGCAGTATTTGAAAAAATAGATATACTTATACCACCAGATAAAAGTAACTTTTTATTTTTTATAAAAAAAGTGCTTTTACAAATATAAAAAAATTCAAAAATATTCAAACATGCTTGAAATACTTCTTTATAATAGAGGTATAATTATTTTTGTGACTTATAAGGCTTGTAATAATGGCTTTAGTTATTTTTTATATAATTTATATTATAAAAAAAGAAAATTTAATGAAAGATTTTTTAGATGAATTAGAGTGAGAAATAGACTCTTTTAATAATGAAGATATTATTGATAAACATATATTATTAAATGAGTGAATGGATGGTACTACTGAAAATATAGAAGTAGAAAAAAGAAATTTTAATAAAAATCATAAAGGGTTTAATAAAAATAATAATCAAAATCAAAATAATAATCAAAATAAACCAAAACAAGATAATGATGTTAGATGAAAATTTATATCAAAATTTCCTGAAACAAAATTTTACTTACCATCATTAAGAGAAGGTTATACTAGATTTATTCCTATTTGATGAAATAATGAAACTTGATCAAAAAATATGTGAATGGCTCAATATTGAGACGATATTGTATTAATTGATTGTGGTATCCAATTTCCTGATTCTGATATGCTTGGTGTTAATTATTCAATTCCAGATGTATCATTTTTAACTAGATACAAAAAAAATATTAAATGATTTATTATAACTCATGGTCATTTAGATCATATAGGTTCACTTAAACATGTTTATCCTGCTGTTTGATGTCCGCCTTTATATGGTACTAGATTTACTCTTGGTTTAATAAGAAAACAATTAGAAGAGGCATGATTATTACCATATGCTACTCTTATAGAAGTAGATGCTTGAAGTAGAGATAAAATAAAAATTGGTCAATTTGATGTAGAATTTTTTAAAGTAAATCATAGTGTTCCTGATTGTGCTTGAGTTTATTTAGAATCACCAACTGGTACAAGAATTGTCCATACATGAGATTTTAAAATTGATTTTACTCCAGCTATTGATACACCAGCTGATTTAGATAGAATTAGTGAAATTGGATCTAGATGAATTTCTCTTTTAATGTCAGATTCAACTTGATCTACTAGAAAATGATTTTCAATGAGTGAAAAAAATGTATGAGAAGAGCTTGAAAAAATAGTTTCAAATCATCATAAAGGTAGACTTATAATTGCTACTTTTTCTTCTTGGATTTCAAGAGTACAACAATTAATAAATATTGCTGAAAAATATGATAAAACTATATTTTTAAGTGGTAAAAGTATGGTTGAAAATGTTGCGATAGCTAAAGAACTTGGTTATTTAAATATAAAACCAGGAATAGTTAAAAAAATGACTCCTAAAAATACTGAATGAATAGTTCCTCATAAACAAATAATTATTACAACTTGAAGTCAATGAGAACAATTTTCTGCACTTGCTAGAATGAGTGAATGAAAACATAATGCTGTTGAAATTATTAGAGGTGATACTGTAGTTTTTTCTTCAAGTGTTGTTCCAGGTAATGAAAAATCAGTAGTTTGAATTATTAATAAGCTTATAAAATTATGAGCTAATGTAATAACTAAAGACGATTGAGAAGTTCATACATGAGGTCATGCATTTCAAGAAGAACAAAAAATAATGATTAATTTGGTAAAACCAAAATATTTTATGCCAGTTTTTTGAGATTTATATTTTAGAACTGCACATAAAAATACAGCAATGAATATTGGTATGAAAGAAGACAATGTTTTAATGCTTGAAAATTGAAATATAGTTGATTTTGCTCCAAATAATTGAAATGTATTTAAATCAAAAATTAAAGTTCCAGTTGCTGAGATTATTATTGATTGACATGGTATGTGACTTGCTACAAGTCATGTAATTAAAGCTAGAGAAAAAATGATGAATTCTTGAGTTTTAGTTATAATGTATAAAACAGATAAAAAAACAAAAGCTATTTTATGACATATTAGACTTGAATCTAGATGACTTGTTTATTTAGAAGAAGTTAGATTTATACATAGAATGATTATAAAAAAAGCAAGAGATGTATATGAAAATACAGTAAAAGATGTTCCAGATATGGAAGAAAAAGATTTATTAAAAATAATTAGAGATGATTTAGAAAAATTTTTATTACAAAAAATTGATAGAGAACCAATGATTATACCAATGATAACTGAAGTATAAAAATATTTTACAAAAGACAAAAACTATATACTATAGTTTTGTCTTTTATTTTTTTAAAAAATATAAAATGAAAAAGAAATATAATTTTTTAATTTTGATTATTCTTATTTTATCTTTAACTTCTTGTTTTTGATGAAATGATGATGTAACAAAAGCAAAACAAGAACTATTGAATCAAGATAACTCACTAGAAGAAAAATTTGAAGAAAATATAGCTAAATTTGAAGAAGCAGAAAAAGAACAAAAAGAAAAAATAGTAATAAATTATTTAACTACTTCAAAATTCTTAGAATTAGATTCTTTAGAAAATAAAGATTTAAGTTCTCTTGAACTTGAAATAACATGAAAAACACTTGTTAATGTAGATAAAATTAATGTTACATTTTCAAATAGTACTTCTAAATTCCCAGTTGATAATTATGCACTAAAAACATTTAAAGCTTGAGATGAAAGTTTTTTATATAGGGCATTTAAAAAATATGAAACACTAGATTATGGTGAAAATAAATATATTATAGAAGCTTATTCTTGAACTGAAGTTTCAAAATTAGAATTAATAATTAATATTGATGAAAAATCTTCTGATTCTAGTAATGAAGAAATAGTAACAGAAAAAGTTAATTTAAATACATTACCTGTATGATGAGATTTTTGAAATCCAGTTGATATTTGATTAGGTAAATTTACGTATAGTGACATTAAGTGATTACAAGTTGAAAAATTAATAAATGCTGATTTAACATTGGACTCTGATTCTGTTAATGAATTTTTGGCTGATAGAATTGATTGATGGTTCTTTTGGAATAGCTTAAGACCAGTATCTTGAGAAGAAGGAGTTTCATTTTATCTTATCAGATTAGAATGAGATAAATATTTTTATGAAAAACATTATTATACTACTTCTTGATTTTATGGAGTTTTAGTTTTGGAAACTTGAACTTGAATAGATTTAAATTGACTTAGTGAGAAAAATACTCAACTGAAAGAAAAAAATGCTGATTTTACGATAACAACAATTTCAGATAAATTATTTAAAAAATTATAAAAATGAGAATACTTTTAAAAATAAGCTGAGAAGCATTAAAGTGAGAAAAAGATTTTTGAATTGATCCTGTTTTTTCTATGGATGTAGTTTCAAAAATTAAAGAAATATATGAAAAAAATATAGAGTTAGCAATAGTTATTTGAGGTTGAAATATTTATAGATGATCAAATTTAATTTCATCTTGAGTTAATTCAGCAGATTCTCATAACTTAAGTATGTTATCTACTGTTTTTAATTGAGTTGTTTTAAAAAATTTTTTAGAACAAGTTTGAATTGATAGTATTGTTATGGATCCAAATTGAATTAAATTTTTAGAACAATATAATAAAAATTTGGCAATAAATTATCTTGAAAATAAAAAAGTTGTAATTCTTACTTGATGAACTTGAAATCCATACTTCACAACAGATACAGGATGAGTTTTAAGATCACTTGAACTTAAATGTGATATGATGATTAAAGCAACTAAAGTTGATGGTATATATGACAAAGATCCTGTTAAATATAATGATGCTAAATTTTATGAAAAAATTTCATATACAGATGTAATTGAAAAAAATCTAAAAATTTTAGACCAAACAGCAGTATCACTTGCAAAAGAAAATAATCAAATTATTAAAGTTGTAAAATTAGCAAAAGATTGAGCTATTTTGAGAGCTATTTTATGAGAAAATGAAGGAAGTATTATAAGCTTGTAAAAAACTTTTGACAAAAGCTTATTTTTTAATATGATACACGGGCAATTTTGAAAAGATATATACGACTTTTGAAAATTTTAAAATAAATATAATTATTATATAAGTAAATCAAGATGTTAGCTAAATTAAGAAAAAGAAAAAGACTTAGAACTCACTGATTTTTAAAAAGAAGTTCTACAGATAATGGTAAAAATGTTTTAAAAGCTAGAAGAAGAAAAGGAAGACATGTACTTACAGTATCTTACCCAAAAAGATTTCAAGAAATCAATGGTAAATCTAAAATGCATATTATTGCATGAGGAACTGCAAGAAAATCACCTTTTGATGGTAAAGGAAATTTTGTTAAAAGAAAATAAAAATTTTAGTTTTTAAAATATTTTGTAGTGATTGCTAAAAAATATAGATTAACTGAAAAAGAAACAAAAAAGGTTTTACATAAGTGAAAACCTTTTTTTTCTTATTGAATTGTTTTGAATATGATTAAAAATGATTATGATTATAATAGATTTTCTATTGTAATATGATGAAAGTCAGTTAAAACAAATATTGATAGAAACTTTTTTAGAAGGAGATTTTATGATACATGTTCTGATAAAATTGTAGATAATAAAGTATGATTTGATCTTGTTTTTTTGGTAAAAAAACAAACAAAACTAGATAAAAAAGAAGAATTAAGTATACTTTCATTTGATAAAGATTTAAATTTTTTACTAGATAAATATAAAAAATAAATATGAAAAAAATTTTGGATTTGATACTTCTTGTAATAGTAGCAATTTTAATTTTTAGTTTATTCTGAAAAGATGAACAAAAAACTTTAAACAATACATTAGATATATCATTTGAAACTAAAAACTTAACTGTTCCTGCATCAGTTTCAGTATTAGTTAAAAATTATACTGCGTCAGGTATTGTTTTGAATAATTGTAAAGATATAAGTATATTGAATTCTTGAGAAAAAATATCATTTACAGAATCTTTTTGTAAAGATATTGAAGTAAAATCTTGAGAAGAAGTAAAAGTTTCATATGCTGATGAATATGCTAAATTTACTAATGTTTGAAAATATACTCTAAATTCAAAAATTTGAGATAAAGAATATTTTGATCAAATAGAAATAGAAAATAAATGAACAATTAAAAAATTATTTGTATGAATAGTTTATGCACCAATTTATAATTTAGTTATTTGACTAGTTGAAATTTTCAAATGATCGTTTGGTTGGGCAATAGTTTCTGTTACTATAATTCTTAGATTGCTTCTTTTATGGCCACAACATAGAATGATGTTATCACAAAAAAAACTTCAATTAATTCAACCAAAAATTAAAAAAATTCAAGAAGAATTTAAATGAAATCAACAAATGATTGGTATGAAAATGATGGAGTTATATAAAACTGAGAATGTAAATCCAGTTTGATCATGTTGATTTTTACTTATCCAAATGCCTATATTATTAGTTATATATCGTATAATTATTGGTATACAAGATCCATCAAATATTTATTATTTATATTCTTTTTCAAAAGCATTTTCTATATCTGATATATCTTTTTCTTTTTACTCATTAGATTTATTGCAAGTTTGATGAAAACAATGATTAGCTTTAGCTGTATTAGTTGCAATTATCCAATTTATTCAAGTTAAATTATCACTTAATTTAAAAGATAAAGAATTAAAAGCTTCAGGAGTTGTTTTAGAAAAAAAGAAAGCAGATGATAAATATTCACAAATGATGCCAGATCCAGATATGATGAATAAATTTATGCTTTATTGAATGCCTCCTATGGTTTGAGTATTTACATATTCATTATTTGCTTGAGTAGGTATATATTGGGGAATTTCAACATTGTTTATGTTATTTCAACAATTATTTGTAAATAAAATTTTAAAAAAGTAAAGGTGATAAGTGTCAATGATTTTGACACTTATGCCTTTTTTTATTAATATACTGCTATATTTATATAATAATTATTTATATTATGTTTAAAAAGATTTTGGCTACGTCTCTTCTTTTGGCATCATTTAGCTCAAGCTATGCTGCTACTACTGAAATAGAGTGTTCTACTGATCCTGTTTTTGCTGAATATTCATGTAATCAATGTTTTGATGGATGAATAAAAGAAGAAGGTGCATATATTGGTTTATTAACTGATGTTTGGACAAATTCTTCAGAAAATGATAAAATAATGTATAAAGAACAACAAGAAATGCCAGAAATGGTTAATCTTAATACTTCTAAAGTAGAATGGTCAGAAACTCCAGATTCAAAAGATTTTTGGGAATATACTCCAGAGTTTGAAGCTTTATTTTCAGAAGAACAAGATTGATATGTTTTGACTGCTGGTCAAAGTGTAACATGGTTAAAATCAAAATTATCATATGCATTCAAACTTGATAGAAGTGAAACTACAAGTTGAGAAAATATAGGTTTACTTATATATCCAATTTTAAGTCATACTCTATTAGATAATGGTGAATTAGGTATGAGTAATGCACCTCATAATGAATGTGTGTTATTTAAATCTGCTGCTCCTTGAGAAGCACCAAAAGTAACTCCACCAAAAACTCTTCCACAAACTGGTCCTGCAGAATTTTTCTTATTATTAATTCTTGCTATGATTTTAGGTTTTGGTATTGTTAGATTTAAAAATAGTTAATATAATTAGATAGAGAGAAATCTCTATCTTTTTTATTTTTCAATAATAATAAAAATAGTCAAGTTGATTATTTTGAAAATTGTTTTACATATGTGATATTATATAAAGGTATAAATTATATTATTAATAAAACCTATTATGTTACACATTGTAAACCAATATAAAAAATTGTTTTTATCTTTAGTTGAAACTAAATTTGAAGGAAATACTCCTTATGATAAAAATAATGATAAATCTTTAAACTCTACAGAAATGTCAGAGTTAATTAAGGCTTTAAAAGAAAAAAATGCAGAACTTTCAGCAGAAGTTGAAAAAAATTATGATGTAAATAATTTAAAATGAGATCTTAATAGAGATGAAGTTTTGACTTATATTACTGAAAAAGCAAAAGAATATAAAGTATCTCTTGAATGAATAGTTACTGAACATAAAGCTGCTGTTGCTAAAGTTTGAACAGAAACAAAAGATCAATTAAGAACTATGGAAGAAACTGATACTTCTATGGAAATCCATTTTGGTTCAGGTAAAACTGATTTTGCTGGTCTTAGAGAAAATATAAATTATTCTTCATATGAAGAAGTTTTAAAAAGTCTTACTTATTCTCAAATAAAAGAATTTATTAATACTATTTGATCAATTGCAACAAAGAATAATTCAAATGATAAATGAGGTTTTTATTTTACACCTTTTAATATAGGTGATTTAAAAGATGAATTTACAAAAATTTGATATAAAGCTGATTGAGCATTTTGAGGTATAGAAATGGGTTCACTTTTTGAACTTTTTAAAAATGTTTATAAAACTCAAGAGAAATTAAATAAAAGTACTAAATTTACTGATAAATTATGAGTAATTTTTGATTATAATCAAGATTGATTATTAGATGATGAAGTACATTTTTATACAAAAGAAAAGCAATTTTTTCAAGCTGTTAAAACTGAAGCACAATTTGAAAATTTATTAAAAAATTTATGATACCAATCAAAAGAAGAATTTAATTTAGCTTTTGAAAGTAATTATTTTGCTGCAAGAGCAGAATTTAAAAATAGATTGTGAAATGTATTAAGCGTAAAAGATGTTATAAATCCAGCAGAAATGCTAAAAAATCCAAAAGCTTTACAAGAATTTAACGAAGCTAAATTAAAAGCAGAAGTTGAATTAGAAAAAGCATTAAATATAAATGATAAAACAAAAACTCTACCAAAAGAAACAAAAGATGCAATAAAATTACAAGCTGTTTGATTAATTGCAGGTTCTGCTGTTTGAGCTTGAGCATCATTTGATATTTCTGGACTTACTAATGATATAATTGATTCATTACAAATTGGTATTATAAATTGAGTACCATGAATTTGAATTGCAAAAAATATTTTTAAAACAAAAAATGGTTGATTTAGAGTTGACATTTGAGCTGTAAATTTAATACCAATGATTTCTGCATCATGAGTTATAAAAGAAGCTGAGTATGAAGAATTTAAAAAATTATTTCCAAAAGAAATAGATTCTAAAACTCAAGTTACTTTAACTGCTGCAGTTTCTGCTGTATGATCAGCTGTTACTTTAGATTTTTCTAATGCTAGTGAAAAAACAAAACTTGGTATAGAAAAAGCAAAAGAAAAAATGTCAGGTATTTTAGATAAAGTATTTGATGAAATTAAAGCTTGAAAAACTTTTGATCAATCAAGTTTTAAAGATGAACCATCAAATAAAGCTGTTTATGAGGGACTTGCTTGATTATATAAATCAAATGGTTCAAATCCAGAATTAATAAAATACTTAAAAGAAGGTTCATTAAAAAATTATGAAAGAGCATTATACCAAAATGCTGACGGATTAAATTATTCTTGAGTAAGTGTTTGATTATTATTTTTAGCATGATATTTACCAGTTCCATTAGTTTTAGTTCAATGAGATTATCATAGAACAGAATGGAAAAGAGTTTTACCAGCTTGAGCAGTAGAAGAAGAATGAGAAAAAGAAACTCCTTGAGAAGCTACTCCTCCAAAAACAACTAGAGAAAATTTAAGATCAAATTTTGAAAAAGATACTGATATTGATACAAAATTATCTTCATTTGAAAGTGCATTTTCATTTAGAACTCGTTATAATAAAGGTGCTCTAGCATTTATGTCTCCTGAATGAAGTTTAGAATCTAGATGGAATTGATTATTACAATTATCAAAATGAGTAAAAGCATTAAGAGATGCAAAATTAAATCAATTTTTAACATGAGTAAAAACAGAAAATGAAAAATGGTTAGTTATTTCTACTATTTCTCAATATATGAAAAAAGCTAATGATTTTAATAACTGAGATATTAAATCATGGAATGAAAATGTTGATAAATATGTAAAAACAGATAAAGATAGAAGAAAAGCATTTGATACTATGATGTGATTTAGTTTAGAATCAGAAGCTGAACAATATTATACAAAATTAAAAGAGGCAAAAGGAAAAATTGGTGAAACAAAAATAAAATGAGTATGATTCGATGCAACTGCAAGTAAAAATGTTGAAACAAGTAAAACTGTAAAATGAATGGATACTCTTTATACAAATTTAAGTATATTAACAGTTGATGGTCAACCATTACTTATTCCAATTACAGATAAAGCAAAAATTGAAGCATTTAAAGAAAAAATAAAATCTTCAAAAAATGTTTCAGAAGATGTAAAAGCAAGCTTAATAGCTTGAATTAATAATGGAAGTGTTGAATTAAATTTCTATAAAGATCCAGAAGGTTTTGATGATAGAATATTACCAATTATTAAAAAAACTACACCAGGTGATAAACCAGGGAAACCAGGAAAAACTCCAGATTCTCCAGTTATAGAAGTATTTCAACCAGAACATAGTACTGTTAAAGTTGTTGGGTGATATGCATGAGAAAAAAGAGAAAATCCATCTGATAAACCATCATGAGGTTGAGATTGATTAGACTCTACACCAGGTGAAGACAGAACTCCTACTAATCCACCTGCAAATCCAGCACCAAATCCAGCTGCACCAGGTACATGAAATACTGAAATCCCATGAGGATGAACAACTTGAGGATTTTGAAGTTAACAATTAACTAACTAAATATGTTTAAAAAAATTACAATACTATTATTAATAATAATATCTCTTAATTCTTGTTGAAAAAAAGAAGAAGAAAATGTTAATATTGACAATTTAAATAATTGAGTTATTATTGATAGTGAAAATAAAGTAGATGAATTATGAATTTGATGAAAATGAGATTCTTCTACATTAGAAGTTAATTGAGGTTTTAATAATTAATTATTTTTTCAGATGAAAAAAATATTCTTATTAGCAATAGTTTCATTATTATTTATAACTGATACTTATGCATTTCAATGTGATCAAACATTTAATTGAAAGCTAAGATATTGATACCAATATACATTTTATGATGATTTTTCTAATACTTGAACACCTAAATGAATTAATTCAGTAGATGTAAATTATATAGAACAACAAGATTATAATGGATCAAGTTCTTTTCCTTCTTTTGCTTGGACACCTTGGATTATATCAAAATGATATATATTAAATTCTGGAGATAGTTGAACAGTTATTAGAGCTAGTTCTACTTATCCTATAAATTATCATCCAACAGCAAGAAATAGTAATAACTTTGTTATTCAATATAAAGCAAAATACTATGAACAAATTAACTGAGTATGGGATATGGCAAATCCAAAATATCATACTGAGTGTAAAAATTATGAAATTACTTGGTGTTGAGATTGAGTTTTAGATTCTGATGAATGAGAAATTTGTGATCCAAATGATCCAAATAAAGCAGGATGGGGAACTTGAGGTTGTAATGTTGCTACTTGTCAACCTATTACTACACCAAATCCACCAACATGTAATTCATTATGAATGAACCCAACAACATGATCTAGTCCTTTAGCTAGTAATGTTTCATGTCTAGGAACAAATGCAAATAAATATACAATTAATTGTTGAAATGGACAAACAATAGATTGAAGTTCAGGTACATGTAATTATACATGAACATGAACATTTACATCAACTTGTTATGTAAACGATACAATTACAAGTGCAGCTTGTCAAAGAACTGTTACTGTTACAGCACCAGTTCCAAGTTGTACATCACTTGCAGCAACTCCAACTACTTGAGTTAATACACTTGCAAGTAATGTAACTTGTACATGAGTAGCAGCAAATAAATATACAATTAACTGTTGAAATGGACAAGTAATAAATGCTAATACTGGTACGTGTAATTATGCTACAGTATGAACATATACACCTACTTGTTATGTAAATGATACGATTACAAGTGCAGCTTGTCAACAAACAGTTACTGTTACAAATTCTACTACAACTCCTAGTTGTACAAATTTAACAGCAACTCCTGCTACATGAACAAATTCATTATCAAGTAGTGTTGCTTGTACATGAGTAAATGCTACAACTTATAGAATTAACTGTTGAAATGGACAAGTAATAAATGCTAGTACATGAACATGTAATTATGCTACAGTATGAACATATACGCCTACTTGTTTTGTAAATGATACGATTACAAGTGCATCATGTCAAAAAACAGTTTCTGTAACTACATCTTCATCAAGTTCTTCTTCAAGTTCTTGAGGTTCAACTTATCAATGTAGAGATATTGAAAAAACATGAAATCAAATAACTTGTACATGAAATGCAAATGTAGAAACTTTTAGACTTAGTTGTTCTTGAACATATATGTTTAAACCAGCAGTTGCAAATTGAAGTACAAATACAACAAGTGCTACATTTACATGTAATGATAGTAGTGCAACTTGTAGTGTTTATGATAGAGCTGTTACTGAAAGTGCATGATATTCATGGAGAACAAACTTAGCGTGTAATCTAACTCCAACTTCAAGTTCATCTAGTTGAGGTTCAACTTCATCTAGTTGAGGAAGTTCAAAAGATTATTGTTGAGATTGAGTTGTTCAAAGACCAAATGAAAATTTTCAATTAGAAGAATGTGATTTTGGTAATTGAACTTGGCCAGCATGGTGTACTACTTCTTGTAAAATAAATTGAATAAATTCAATTCCAAATGATTGAGAAATAGTATTTTGACCAAGTGATAATGTAATTATATGAAATGGAATGAATCCATATGTAGAATATTCATTATCAAGACCTAGTATTATAAATAAATCACCATATGATCTTTATTTTGATTCACTTTGTGTAGTTAAAAAATCATGAACTACACTAAATTGAAGTACTACATGTCAACCAATATGAAAAACATTATTTCCAGGCTCTAGTTTTTCACTTACAAATTATCCAAATTTTGTTTGAAATACTAATTCACTTACAGCATGAACTTTTGGTGATAACACAGTTGTTACAACAATAGAACATGAAGGTACATTATATACAAACGCATATTTTGCATCAGAATTAAAAGTAAGAGTTTCTAAACCAAGTATTGCAACTACAGGATGAGGTACAAGTTTTATAGCTTCAACTTCAAATATTGCAAATGTTTCAGAAGTAACTCAAATTACTTGAAATAATGATAAAAATAAAAACTTTGTTTGAGCTGGAGTTTCAACTTGAGATATATCAAGTTATTCAAAAGATGTAACTGATACTACTTCAGTTAATAGTGTCTCATTAGAATGAACTAAATATAATCAAGCTGTAAATGAAACATCAAATATTACTGAATTAAGTGTTGGCTCTACTTCAAACTTAGCAGATTTTGATAATTATAATTGAATTAATAATGCTTTTATAATTAGAAATACTAATTTTGTTGTTACTACAAGTACATTTGCTTGATTAACTTGACCAAGAACATATATAATTGAAAATTGAGACTTAATTATTAATGGTGATATTAATTATTCTTCAAATATTGCTTTTGTAGTTAAATGAGGAAATATCCAAATTGATAAATGAGTTGATACTATTAATTGAACTTATATATCTATACCTGATTGAAGTTTAGGATGAGATATAAAATGAATTAATTGATCTACAAATGACGTATTAACTGTTAAATGATCATTATATTGAAATCTTGAAAATTTAGTAAGTCAAAGAACTTATGTAAAAGAAAATTCTTCAGGGTTACTTAGTGTATGAACAGTTGTAAGCTTTGGTTCTTCTGTATTTAGAGATCCAGCACCACTTACTTCTACATTTATAAATGAATATTTAGACGCTGTTAAAGTTTCAAAATAAAAATAAAAAAACCTTAATTTAAATTAAGGTTTTTTTATTGTATTTTCAACTCAAGATTTTATATATAAATAAATACTATGAAATTTTTCATCTTTTTCAATTTCTCTTATAAATTCTTCTAATTTTTCTACTTCATTACTTATAATTCAGTAAAAATTAGTTCACATTATAAAATCAAATTCTTTAGAAATTTTGTAAAAATATTTCTTTGTCTCTTCTATTTTTCTTTTTGCTTTTCTAACATTATTTTTTGAATAAGCAGAATATAATTCTGTTGTTTTTAGATTATCTATTCTATCCCAAAATTTTACCTCAATTGCATCAAAGCAAACATGTTTTATTTCATCATCACTTAGTCTAATTTTTAAATTAGGAGACATAGTAATTGATAAAGCATGATTATAAAATTTATTTAAACAAGGAGTATTTTGTTTTATTTCTTCACTATGTATTTGAGGAAAATCTCAATTTTCACTTAACATATATGAAAAATAATCAGCATTTCTTAAGTCTTTATATTTTCTATCAAGTTTTTCATAAAGTTCCTTTCACCATTTTTCTTCCGGTGTTATTTTATTTGGCTCATAAGTTTCTTTTTGATAATATTCATCACTAATGAGTCATTTGAAATTTAATATTCAAGTAAGCTCAATCATTTCAAATAGTTCAAAGTCATTTTTTGACTCTATGAATAATTTTTCAGCTTCTTTTTCTTCTTTTGTAACTTTTTCAGGTGAATTATATTTTTTTTCTAAATATATTTTTGAAGGATATTTTCAATGATGAACTACTCATGACGCAATAATCTTTTCTTTTTCATTTTCACTTAAATCTTTTTTTCATTTAGAAATTATATAATTTTTAATAGGAGATTTACTTATTAGTAAAACTCCTAGAGCTATATGTGTTCAAAAAATTTCTTTTAGAGTAACAAAGCTTATATCAGTATCTTCAATTAAATCATGACATATAGCAATTATTGCTTTTTTAATTGTTGGGTTTTTAGAGTTTGTTACAATATATTGCATTACACTTATCAAGTGATCAAAATACCTTCATCAAGTATTTCTTTTTATGTCTTGAAATTTAAGTTTTGCTAATCAATATGCTCAATTAAATCATTGCATAGATTTTTCTATTTTTTCATCAGAAAAATTACTATTTCAATAGATGCAATCCTTTGCTAATTTATAAAGAACCTCTATTTTTCTTTCAGGTGACCAATTTACAAACTCATTAAAATCTATAAATTTTTGATTTATTAAAACCTTTCATTCTTCAAATTGTATTAATTCTGGAATAGGCATTTTTGATATAATTATTATATATTTGATATATTATAGATTATTTTGACAAATAGCAAATTTATTTTATATATTAAAATACACTCATATATGAGTGCATTTTTAATATATTTTGGGTATGAATTTATATTTAACTTTCTTTTTATATTCTATATAGTCTTTGTCCATTTCTAAGTGTTTTTCTTCTGTAATTGCTCTCATATAATATATAAATCACCATGTAGAAATTGATAATAATACAATTAATAAATTAAATAAATCTAGGTTTTTTATGTTTATAAATATTAAGGGGAATGCTCATATAAACCAAGAAATATTTTTTGCAATATATGCAGGATGTCTTACATATTTATAAGGTCATTTTGTAATTATTCATCTATTTGTTAAATTACTTGCTTTTAATCATAGAGAAACAGATGCCCGAGAGTAAATTCAAAATGATATTAAAACTATTGTATTTAGAATTATATGTATATAAATATTTCAAAATGTTGGGAAATCACTACTATACCATCATACAAAACTATCAAATGCTCAGTTGAAAGGTGGGTAACAAATAATTGCTACAACCCATCATAACATTGTTGGTTCAACACTTTTAATTTTATTTCATAAATGTTTACTTTCAATTAGATATCAAAGAGTAAAAAATAATAAATCAATAAAAATAATTAATTTAAATATAGTTATAAAAATATAATTATTGTAAAAATAGTAAAAACTTTTAAAAAACATTCATATTTCAGAGTATCAATAATATACTTTATTTATTATATCTGATAAATTAGATGAAATCCACATTATCATTAATGGTGCAAAAAATAATTTTACTAACCATGCTAATATAGAATTTTTTTCTTCATTATTAATCTTATATTCATTATCTTTGAATTTTTTTATAATGTATTCAATTATAATTCTAGCTTTTGATTTTTCATTTTCAATTAAATAAAATGGTATTAATACAATTGCATAAATAGTGATTAGCATGTTGAATATATCTAGAGTATTTATTTTAAAATTTATATATGTTATATCAAAAAATAAAAAACTATTAAAGTAATTATTGTTTGTATAAAAAATATATCAAATTGCAATAAATATCATACTTGAAATATAATTTTTAAGGATTTCTTTCATAATTTTTAGCTTAAAATATACGTAAATAATTTTATAAATAAAAGTCTAAATTGCAATTTGTTATTTTTTAATTAAAATATTTTTTATTATTTATTTAAATTTTTTTGATGAAAAAAGGGCATATATTTTTTATTTCTTGAGTCGCAGGAGCTTGAAAATGAACAGTAATTAAATTATTGTTAAAAGATAAAATTCCTAATCTTGAATTAGCTTTATCTTGTAAAACTAGAGAGCTTAGACAATGAGAAGTAAATTGAATAGATTATATAAAACTTTCTTTAAATGAATTTAAAAAATCAATTGAAAATAAAGAATTTTTAGAGTACAATTTTGTTCACAATCAAGCTTATTATGGTACTAGAATTATTGATGTTATTGATAATTGAATAAATCTATGAAAATATATTTTAAAAGAAATGGATATATTGATTCTTCCAAAAGTACTTGAAGAAAATAAAATATCAAAAGATGATTTTACTTATATATTTCTTGATATACCACTTGAAAAAATAAAAGAAAGAATGATTTCTAGATGAGATGATATAACATGAAATGATTATGAAAATAGAATTGAATCTGCAAAAAAAGAAAAATCTCTTAGTTATTTAGCGGACTATATTATAGATGCAAGTAATACTCCTGAAGATACTTTAGAAGAGTTAAAGAAGGTAATTTATACTAAAATAAATTCTTAATAATGAAAATACATATAATAACTATATTTCCTGAAAGTTTTTCTTCATATTTTTGAAGTTCTATAATAAAAAGAGCAATAGACTCAAATTTGGTAGAATTTAAATATTATAAATTAAATGATTTTAGTAGTGATAATTTTAAAAGAGTAGATTCAAAAGCATATTGAATGCATTGACAAGTTATATCTCCTGAACCATTATCAAAAGCTATTGAATATGTATTTTGAGTAATTTGAAAAAATGTAAAAGTTATCTATATGTCACCAGGGTGAGATTTATTAACTCAAGAAAAAGTTGAAAATTATTTTGAAGAACTTTGAGAAGAATTTATAATAATTTGTGGTCACTATGAATGAATTGATCAGAGAATAATTGATTTATATGTAGATTATTGTATAAGTATTTGAGAATATGTTTTAACAAGTTGAGAACTTGCTGCTCAAGTTTTCGTAGATTCAATTGTTAGATTTATTCCTTGAGTTTTATGAAATAATACATCGTTAGAAGAAGATAGTTTTTCTAAAAAATTTAATAGACAAAAAGAGTATCCTGTATATACTAAACCAGATATTTTTATGTGAAAAAAAGTGCCTGAAGTTTTATTGTCAGGTAATCATAAAAAAATAGAAGAGTGGAAATTAAAAAATTTAACATAAAAAAAGGATGGAAAAAATGGATTTATATTTGCAAGCTATGTGGGAAGCTGTAACTTTTGAGTTTGCATTAAAATTAGGGATTATTTATTTTTTTATTATTTGGATTGCATTAGTTGTTTGGGTTATAAAAGATATATCAATTAGAACAAATAATTTATTTTTTCAAATAATTGCTGTTTTAACTATTTTACTTCTTAGTCCTTTTGGTATATTTATATATTTATTAATTAGACCTAGAAGAACATTATATGATAAATATTATGAAGAAATAGAAGAAAATTTAGATATATTTAATGAAATAGTTGAAGAAAGAAAAAAAGAAGCTGAAAAAAAAGTTCTTAAAAATACAGATTCTCCAAAAATTGAAATAAAAGATACAAATTTTAAAAAAGAAAATATTAAAAAAGAAAATAAATTAGAAGAAAAACATTTAGATGAAGAAAAAAAAGAAGAGGATGAAGATGATGAAGCATAAAAAAAAATTAGAACCGTAGGTTCTAATTTTTTTTATTTATTAAAAAATGAATCAATTATTTTTCTATATATCATTCTTTGTTTTAATTCAGCATAATATTTAGTTTCTGGTAAATATAATTCTTCTAATCTTTTTAATACATCTGGATTTTGAAATTTAGATAAAACTTTTTCAATTTCTGATCTCATTTCAACATCATTTGTTTCTATTTTTTCTAATTCTCATAATTTATGAAGAATTAATTCTCATTGTAATCTTTTTAATGCAACTGGTTTTACATGAATTTCTTTGTAAGATTCTTCATCTAATTTTAAACTTTCTAGGTAATCTGACATTTTTACATTGTCATTTGCCATATTTTGTTTAATTTCAGCAAATACTTTTTCAATTTGGTTTTTTAATAGGTTTTCTCAAATATCAACAGTACTTATTTTTAATAATTCTTCAACTAATTCACTTTCTTCTTCTAATCTAGCATTACTATCTTTTACATCTTTAATTTCTTCTTTTATTAAATCTTTAAATTGATTTAAATCAAGTTTTTTACCTCTTAATTGTTCAATAAATTCAGGAGTAAATTCAGGTTTTACTGCTTTTTCAATTGAATTTATAGTTACTTTAAAAGTTGTTTCTTTTCATGCAAAATCACTATTATGATAATCTTTTGGGAATATAACAGGAAATTCTAGATTTTCTCCAGTTTTAGCACCAACTATTTTTTCTTCAAATCATGGAACAAGTAAATTTGAACCAAGAACTAAAGGGTAGTTTTTCATAGAAGTATTATCTAATAAAACACCATTTTCATATCACTGAGTATCTATACTAGTTCTATCTCATAAACAAGCTTTGTAATCAGAACTATCTTCTTTTACAAATTTTGTAAATCTTTTTTCAATATCGCTTAATGAGTTGCTTACTTCTTCATCTGAAACTGAAATTTCTTTCTTTTTTAATGATATTTTTTTATAATCATTTTTTATTTCAACATTAGGAAGAACTTCTATATGAATTCTAATTGTAAGAGGATTTTCACTTATTATTTCTTTTATTTCTCATTGTGCAACAGGGATTAATCCTTCTTTCTTAAGAGAGTTTCTATATATAGAATCAATAGAAAAATCTACAGCCATTCTATTAATATATTCTTCTCAAAAATGTTTTACTACTACATTTTCAGGAATATGGCTTCATTTTCTAAAACCTTTAATTTCAGCATTTTTTTGTAGGTGTTTAATTGCTTTGTCTTTTGATTTAGCAATGTTTTCAATAGATTCTTCAACTATTAATTCAATAATCGATTTTTCTAGGTTATTTCTAGTAATTTTCATAAATTTTTTGTATAAAATAAATAAATTTTTTTTACGGCAGGGATTATATATAAAATAAATTAAATATCAATCTTTGTTACTAAAAAAATAAGCTTTAAGCTTATTTTTTTAGTATATACCCATATCATAATCATAATTTCAAGTTGCTTCATTGAAAATATAAATTATTCCATAATCTGTATTTTGTTGAAAATCAACAGGTAAATAATTTATATATCATTCATCAAATAGTTGCTTTGCATTTTTTGAGTTTTTGCCTTTTTCAGAAAAATATTTTTTATTAGCTGTTTCTATATAGTCTAGATTGAATTCACGAATAGCTTTATTTATATAGTTTGGACATTTAGATTCTTCAGTTAATTCATTTTTTTGTAAATTATTAAATGCCTTTTGTCTAAAATTTTCTATATTTTTTAATAAATTTCAATCAATTTCAGTTTCTTTTTTTATAAATACACTTACTCATATATTTTCTAATTCTTTTGATGTTATATTACAAACTTCATTTTCAGGTTCAATAAATTTTGCTAAATTTAAAAACATAAAAAATGATTTTTCTCTATCTCATCATTTTCATTGCATTATTGCAGCCATAGTTTTAGCTCACTCTAAAGAATCATCATTAGCACTTGCTATTTTATAATACTTTGCAGATTCTAAAGGATTATTTTTGTAGTAATAATATATATATGCAAGATAATAAGGTACTTTATAACTTAAACATGGATTTTTATAATCAGTATTATTCCATATTTTTAATAAATCATTTTCATCATCTATTAGTTTTATTTTTTCAATATTACAAAAATTTTCCACTCATTTTAAACCAAGTTTAACAGCTTCTTCTAAATGTACTTTTTGTTCATCTTCTGTTATAAACTCATAATTTTTTTCATACCCAGGTAATAATAATTGCCCAATAATATATGGTTTTTCAAAATAAGGATTTAGTTCTGTTACTAAGTCTAAAATTGAAAATAAGTATTTTTTATATTCACTATGAAAAGCATTTGCTCATATATATTGTATTGTTTTTAACCAATATATATCTGCTTTTAGATTTTCAAATCAAAATGAGGTTGCTTTTGCTGTTGTTTTATTAGGTAAATTTTCAGGATGTTTAATTAAATTAATTTTTATTTCATTGTATTTTTCATAGTTTTTTTCATTTATTTTGAAAAAACTAAAAAATCATATACATAATAAAAATATTATAATAATTTTTTTTAACATAATTTTAATATTAAATATCATCTCAGTCTAAATCAATAGTTATTTTGTCATTTATTTTACATATATATAATCTTCTTTCATTTCCTTCTCATATACTTTTTGTATAAATTTTATCATTTTTATAGTCAGAAACAATAGAATGTATTTTTTTTCTATCATATGAAGAATAAAAAGGTAATACTAAATCTTTTCATGTTTTTTCAACAAATTTTATTTTAGATATAATATGACTTTTAAGTCTATCATCTTTACTTTTAATATAATCATTTATTTCAACATGAATTTTTACATTTTCTTCTATATTGTTTTTTAGAATTAACTTCAAAATATTTGAAATATGATCTAAATTTTTTCAGTTAGGTCATATAAGTAAACCAGATTCATCTGATTTTATTTTTATAAGAAAAATATTTTTTTCTTCATTTATAACTTCTAATGAATTTATTTTCATTCAAAAATTATCAAAAAAAGTAGAAGTTAATGCTTTTATTTTTTGTTCCATAATAAAAAAATTAGTTTTATATTTTTTTATTAGATTAATTAAAAATAGCTTTGTTGCAAGTTTTTATATTTTTTTGACTTTTTATAAAAAATACTTATCTTCTATCAAATATTTTCTTTATTTATATGAACCAAGTTTTAAATGTCAGATAAAAAAATTGTAGATGATTATTATTCACAAATTAATTCAAAAAATGGTGATGATGCAAAGGATGCTCCTAAAAAACCACTTATAGCTGCTAAGAAAAAAATAGTAGTTAAAAAGGCTGCTGATATAAAGGCTGAAGCTGAAATAGCTGCTGCTAAAAAAATTAGTGATGCAAAAAATACTCCAAAGCCAAAAGAGTGAACTGAAAAAAAATCAAAAAATATAGTTCAAAAAATAGAGGTAATTAAGAGAGCTGATAGAAAACCATCTGAAAATTCTACTGTTGTTAAACCAAGTTATAATAAACCAAGCTATAATAAAAACCAAGGTTCTTGAGAATATAAGCCAAGAAATAATTCTTGAACTTCAAGTACTAATACATCTTCTAATAATAGGCCTCAATCTAATTGAACAAGACCAGAATTTAAGTCAAATAATAGTGACTTTAAATCAAATAATAGTTCAAATACAAACTCAAACTCAAATAATTCAGTTTGAGAAGGTTCTTGATTTAAAAAATCTTTTTGAGCACCTAAATTTGGTACAAAAGTAAAACAAAAAACTAAAGATGAAGAATCTGTAAAAAAACCAAAATTAAATACTTTTGGTAAGACAAGAGGTAAAGTTAGATTTACACAAGAAGAAGATTTAGTTTTTACTAGATCAAATAAAATGCAAAAATCTAAAAAAGAAGAGAAAAAAGCAGAAGATATAAAACAAAATTTAACTGAAAGAAAATGAGAAATTGTTCAAATTTGAGATTTTTTATCAGTTAAAGAATTATCAGAAAAAATTGGTATAGTTTTACCTAAACTTATTGCTGAGTTTATGAAAAACTGAATGATGGTTAATATAAATTCAAAAGTTGATTTTGAAACTGCATCTATAATTGCAGATGCATTTGAAATAAAAGTTGAAAGAGAAAATTCAATTTGAGCATCAGTTGAGGATATTATATTATGAGATATAACTTCATTTTTATCTGAAGATGATGTAAGCAAATTAATTCCTAGAGCACCTGTAGTTTCTATAATGTGACATGTTGATCATGGTAAAACATCTCTTTTAGATTATATTAGAAGTTCTAAAATAGCTTCATGAGAAGCAGGTTGAATAACTCAAAGTATTTGAGCATATCAAGTTGAATTACCTCAATGAAATATTACATTTTTAGATACTCCATGACATGAAGCTTTTACTGTTATGAGAGCTAGATGAGCTAAGTCTACAGATATTGCTATATTAGTAGTTGCTGCAGATGAATGAGTAAAACCTCAAACTATTGAATCAATTAGTCATGCTCGTGAAGCAGATATACCTGTTATAGTTGCTATAAATAAAATGGATAAAGTTTGAGCTAATCCTGATCATGTAAAATGACAATTAGCTGAACATTGATTAGTTGCTGAAGATTGGGGTTGAGATGTTCCAATGGTTCCAGTTTCTGCACATACTTGATTTTGAATAGATGATTTACTTGAAATTATTCTACTTGTTGCTGAAATGAAAGAATTAAAAGCTAATCCAGATAGAAATTGAGTTGCTACAGTTATTGAATCTCATCTTGATTGAAATTTATGACCTGTTGCTACTGTTTTAATAAATACTTGAACAATTAATTCAGGGGATAATATAGTATGTCAAGATTCATATTGAAAAGTAAAAATATTAAAAAATTATCAAAATCAAAAAGTTAAATTTGCAAAACCTTGAGATCCAGTTTTAATTGTTTGACTTGATAGAGTTGTAGATGGTTGAGATATATTACAAGTAGTAAATACTTCAGATATAGCAAAAGAAAAGGCAGTTGAATATAAAGTAGTATTAGAAAAACAAAAGAAATCTAGTAGTTCAGGACTTGAATTACTAATGTCAAAAATTAAATCATGAAGTTTAAAACAATTAAAAATCATATTAAAGGCAGATACTAATTGATCTCTTGAAGCAATTAAGGCTGCACTTGTTAAATTATCTACTCCAGAAACTACAGTTTCTATAATTCTTGCTTGAGTATGATCAATTACAGAATGAGATATTTTAATGGGACAATGAAGTTCTGCAATTCTTGTTTGATTTAGTGTTTGAGTTTTACCAACTGCAAAATCAACTTTAGAATCATCGAAAGTAGAATTTATTTCTAGTGATATTATTTATCATATTACTGAAAAAATAGAAAAAATTGTTACATGAATGCTTGATCCAAAAGAAATTGAAACAATAATATGAAAAGCAAAAGTTGGATGAATATTTTTTACTGATAAAAAATTTATGATTTTATGACTTGTTGTACAACCAGAAAATAAAATTGAAAATAATACATTAGTAAGAATTATTAGAAAAAAGAAAATGATTTGAACTTGAAAAATTGAATCATTGAAACAATGAATGCTTGAAGTTAAAGAAGTTGAAGGACCAACTGAATGTTGAATTAAGTTAGTTACGAATGTAGTAATTGAAAATTGAGATGAATTAGAAATCTATAAATTAGAAATACAAAAATAGGATAGTTTTATCCTATTTTTTTGATATTTATAAATTTATATGGTAGTATTATTAAAATATATTTTTAATACTATTTTATGAATATTTTACATTGAATAAAACTACTTTCTGATTTGAGTGAAAATGATAAGGATAATCTAAGTTTATTTTGCCAAGAAAAATCATTAAAAAAATGAGAAATTCTTTTTAAAGAAGGAGATGAGGCAAATGCTATGTATATACTTAAAAGTTGAACTTTTGAAATTAGAAAAAAAATCAATTGAAAAGAAGTTATTTTATGAAATGTAATGGCAGAAGAGTTACTTTGAGAAATGGCATTATTTTGAGATACTAATAAAAGAATGGCTACTGCAATTTCAATAGAAGATTCTAACCTAGTTACTATTTTATCTTTTTCTATAAAAGATTTAGCAAAAAAGTACCCTTTATTGTTAAATAAAATTAAAGATATAATAAATGATAGAATTATTGATAACAAAATAGTTGAAACATCAATAAAATAAAAATATTTAAACTAATAAATAGCTTAATAGTCAAGATAAAAGAACTAAATGCAAAAAATAAAAAAAAGATTTGCATTTGGTTCTTTTTTGTATAGAATATCGGCACATTTTTGTTATTTTATTGACTTACTCATGTCAAACAAAGAAGATAAAATCGAGGTAGAATGAACTATAATTAAGGCTCTACCTGGTCTGGTATTTGATATTCAATTACCAGAAGAGTTTTGATGAACAATTATCCAATGATACCTTAGTTGAAAGATGAGAAATAACTTTATAAAGCTTATCGAATGAGATAAGGTTTTGGTTGAGTTGTCTCCATATGATTTGACTAAATGAAGGATAGTTTTTAGGCAAAAATAGTTTTTTTCTGTATTTTATCAAAAACAGAATATTTTAATTGATTACTTATTTTGGTTATGAAAGTAAGACCATCTGTAAAACCAATTTGCGACAAATGTAAAGTTGTTAGAAGAAAATGAGTTGTCAGAGTTATTTGTAGTGTTGATCCAAAACACAAACAAAGACAATGATAATAATCAAATATCGTAACAAACTATTTTATATTTAATTATATAACAAAGAATATGGCAAGAATTGCTTGAGTAAATTTACCAAATGGTAAACATGTTGAGATAGCACTTACTTATATCTATGGTATAGGTAGAACTGCTTCAAATGAAATTCTTAACAAAGTTGGAATTGAAAAAACAACAAGAATTGAAACTATTTCAGAAGCTGATTTAGATAAAATCAGAGATGAAATAAAAGAAAATCATGTTGTAGAATGAGATCTTAGAAGATTAATTGCTGGTAATATAAAAAGATTACAAGAAATTAATTGTTATAGAGGTCAAAGACATAGAAAAAGACTTCCAGTTAGAGGTCAAAGTACAAAAACTAATGCTAGAACTAGAAAAGGTAAAGCAACAGCTATCGCTGGTAAAAAGAAATAATATTTTTTCTTTAACTATGAATAATATTTAAAAATTTAATTTATATTATGGCTAAAACTACTATTAAAAAAAGTAAAAAAACTAGACAAATAATACCTCATGGACAAGCTCATATAAATGCTACATTTAATAATACTATTGTTAGTATTACTGATGAAAAAGGTAGTGTTTTAACTTGGTCATCTGGTTGATCTGCTGGTTTTAAAGGTGCTAGAGAGGCTACTCCATATGCTGCACAAGTTGTAGCAGAACAAGCTATATCAAAAGCAAAAACACTTCACTCTATTGAGTCAGTTGATGTTTATGTTAAATGAATAGGTATTGGTAGAGAACAAGCTATTAGAGGTTTAATCTCTGGTGGGGTTGATTTAAAAGCAATTTTTGATATCACTCCAGTTCCACACAATGGATGTAGAAAGAAAAAAGTAAGAAAATTATAATTCTTACAATTTATTAAAGAAAAAAACAATTTTTTAAATTTTAAATTTTAAATTTAATTATGAGGTATACTTGACCAAAGAAAAAACTTTGTAGAAGAGAAGGTGTAAATCTATTTGGTACTGAAAAATACGATTTAACTGACTCGAAAAGAGCTCCTCTAAGAAGTAGAAAAGCAAGTGAGTTTGGTACTCAATTGAGAAAAAAACAAATGGCAAAAAGAATGTTTTGACTATCTGAAAAACAATTCGCTTCTTATTTTAAAAAAGCTCAAAATTCAAATGGTGTAGGAACTACTTGAGATAAAATGTTACAATTCTTAGAATTAAGACTTGATAATGTAGTTTACAGAGCAAATTTTGCTAGAACTAGAATTCAATCTAGACAATTCGTAAGCCACGCACATTTTACTTTAAATGGTGTTAAGGTTGATGTTCCATCTATTGCTGTAAAAGTATGAGATGTAATTGCATTAAGAGATAAATTGAAAGAATCTGCTTTATACAAATCATTATTAGAAGAATTAGAAGAATTTTCTAAAGCTAATAAAGGTAAAGTAAGTGCTTGTAAATGGATTGATGTTGATTCTAAAAAATTAACAATAACTATATTAGCATTACCTGGAAAAGAAGATTTTGACCAAATAATTGATATCCAAAAAATAGTTGAGTTTTACTCAAAATAATAAATGGTAATTTATGTTATTTTTGTAATCAATTTAAAATATGCACATTATTCATAATACAATAGGTGTTCCTAAAATTACTCAAAAAGATTTAGATAATTCTACTTCTTCTTTCATTGTAGGACCGTTACCAAAGGGGTATGGTGTAACTTTAGGGAATTCTCTTAGAAGAATACTTTTATCTTCAATTCCTTGAACTAAAGTAACTTGAATAAAAGTAAAAGGAGTTACTCATGAATATTCTACGCTACCTTGAGTTAAAGATTCAATTATTGATATAATGTTAAATCTAAAAGGATTGGTATTAGCGAAAAACGATATTTGAGTAGAATGGTTAAAATTAAACAAAACAAAATCTTGAAAAGTTACAGCTGCTGATATTAAATCAAGTGCTTGAATAGAAATAATCAACAAAGATTTATATATTACAGAAATCGATCAAGACGGTTTAGAATTAGATATTGATATAAGAATCGAAAAATGAGTTTGATACTTAACTCAAGAAGAATTATTAGAAAAAGAAGAAGATGTTGAAGTATTGTTACTTGATACTAACTTTTCACCTGTATTAAATGTTAAATATAATATAGAAAAAGCTAGATTTTGAGAAATGATTAACTTAGATTCTTTGGAAATGACTATAACTACTGATTGATCAATATCTCCAGTAAATGCATTGAAATTTTCTTGAGATATGTTAAATTCTTATTTTTCAATATTTAATGAAGAATCTTTACAAGTAGAATGACAATTCATTTCTAATGTAAAAGAATTAATATCTAGAGAAAAAGAAGAAGTTCAAGAAGAGTTAGAAAAAGAAACTTATACTCCAATTGAAATTATGTGATTATCTCCTAGAACATTAAACGCTTTAATTAATTGAGATATACTTTCAATTGAAAAGCTAACTAAATGCACTGAAACAAAACTTTCTTCAATCAAATGATTTGGTAAGAAAGCTATGACAGAAATTAGATCATCTCTTGCTGAGAGAGGTTTAAAGCTTTTAGGTGATGACTAATATATCTAATTTATAATTTTATATACAAATGAGACATAGAGTTAGAAAAAACTTAAAGTTCAATAATAAAAGTTTTGCACATAGAGATGCTATGGAAAGAAACTTATTAACATCTTTTTTCTTACATAAATCTATACAAACTACAGAAAAAAAAGTTGCATTAATCACTCCGATGGTTGATAAACTAATAAATGTAGTTAATACAAAAGATGAAATGAACGCAATTAGATATGTAATGAAATATCTATACACAAAAGAAGCATCATTAGAATTATTTAAAAATGTTGCTCCAAAATATAAAGGAAACAAAACTTCTGGTTTTACTAGAGCTACTACTATTAAATATAGAGATGGTGATGCTGCTAAATTAGTTAAATTAGAATTAGTTTAATATTTACTTAAGTCTAAATAGAAAATGAAAACTATTACTCCAACACAATTAAAAGGTGATGAAAGAAAATGGTATATAATTGATGCAAAAGAACAAACTCTTGGTAGATTAGCTACAAAAATTGCTGTAATCTTAAAAGGTAAAAATAAAGCATCATTTGCACCTCACTTAGATAATGGAGATTACGTTATAGTAACTAACTGTGATAAATTTAGTGTTACTGGTAAAAAATTATCAGACAAAATTTACTACAGCCATACTGGTTACTTAGGTGGTCTTAAAGAAATTTCTTTAGAAAATTTATTAGAAAAAAAACCATTAAGAGCTTTAGAATTAGCTGTTTATGGAATGCTTCCTAAAAATAAATTAAGAAAAGACATGTTATCTAGATTAAAATTATTTACTTGAGATGAACATACTTATGTTGCTCAAAAACCTGAACTTATAAAATAATTAAAATTATTTATGGCAAATAAATATACTTATAACATTTGAAAAAGAAAAACTGCTTCTGCTCAAGTAAAATTATTTGAGGGGAAGGGGGAAGATATGATAAATGGTAAAAAAACTTCAGAATATATAACTAGAACAGATTTGTTTGAAGTTGTATACGCTCCATTAAAAGCTTGTAAAGCTAAAGATGAGTTTTATTTTGAAGTTGAAATTACTGGTTCATGAATTTCAGCACAAGCTGATGCAATTAAATTAGGATTATCTAGAAATTTAGCTGAAAAAAATGAAGGATTTAAAAAAATTCTTAAAGCTGCTGGATTTTTAACTAGAGATGCTAGAAAAGTTGAAAGAAAAAAACCAGGACAAAAGAAAGCGAGAAAATCTCCATCTTGGTCAAAAAGATAGTTTTCTATCTTTGTTCATTATCTGATTTAATCAGCTAATAATGTGAATTAATAAATTATTATCTGACTTAGATCGGGTAATGACAAAATATATTTAATTTATAAATATTGTAGAAATGCCTACTATAAATCAATTAATTAAAAGAAAAAGAAAATCTCCAGCTTCTAAAAGTAAATCACCTGCTTTACAAGTGATTAGAAATTCTATTAGAAAAACAACTGTTGAGATTGATGGAGGATGTCCTCAAAAAAGAGGAGTTTGTGTTAAAGTAACTACAATGACTCCAAAAAAACCTAACTCTGCCCTTAGAAAAGTAGCAAGAGTTAGATTAACTAATTGATATGAAGTTAATGCTTATATCTGAGGTGAATGACATAATCTTCAAGAACACTCTGTAGTTGCTATTAGAGGTTGAAGAGTAAAAGATTTACCTTGAGTAAGATATCATATCGTTAGAGGTTTACTTGACTCTGAATGAGTAAAAAATAGAAAACAAGGTAGATCATTATATGGTGCTAAAAGACCAAAAAAATAGAAACCTTATTTATTAAATAAAATGGAGTAAGTTTAACAATTACTGAAAAATTAAACATTTTATTTATATTATTTATTAATTGTTATAAAACAATGAAATCAAATGAACAAATGTCAATGTTTGATAAATTTACTAACTACGTTATGTTAGATGGTAAAAAAAGCGTTGCTATGAAAATTATGGATGATACTTTTGAAGAAATCAAAGCTAAAGGACAAAAAAGTCCTAAAGCAATTTTTGATAAAGCTTTAGAAAATATCATTCCTAAAATTGAAGTTAGACCAAAAAGAGTTTGAGGTTCTATATACCAAGTTCCTCAAGAAGTAAAACCAAAAAGACAATTATTTTTAGCTTCAAAATGGATTATAGATTCTGCTAGAAGTAAAAAAGGTGCTTCTTTTGCTAAATTTTTAGCTAATGAATTAATAGAAGCTGCTAATGAAACTGGTACTGCTTATAAGAAAAAATTAGAAGTTTATAAAATGGCTGAAGCTAATAAAGCTTTTGCTAGATTTGCAAACAGATAGGTTAAATCTCAAATAAATTGTAATTTATTTGTTTGATTTAAGCTATGCTGGCCTATATTAGATTTAAATTATGAAATAATTTAATTTTCTAATAAGGTTCAGTATATTACTAATATCTAATATTTATTAATTCATAATTTAACTAAAAATGGCTCACAAGAAAGCACAATGAGCTACCAGTAATGGTAGAGACAGTAATGCTAAGAGACTTGGTGTAAAACTATTTGGAGGACAACAAGTTATATCTGGTAACATTATTGTTAGACAAAAAGGTAATAAATTTTGGCCAGGAGAAGGTGTTTCTCAAGGACATGATTTTACACTTTTTGCAGTAAAAGATGGAGTTATCACTTTTACAGAAAAGAAAAGAACAAGATTTGATGGTAGAAAATTTGTTGATACTTTCATATCAGTTATATAATAAAAAAAAGTCAATATTTAATATTGACTTTTTTTATTTTCTTTTTATAATAATTTTGTAAAATATATTTTAAAGTAATATATTACTTTAATTCAAGTGAAAAACTGGATAATAGCCTTAAACCAAAAGTACACCAATTAATTGGTGCAACTTGATTAAATTTCTTTATGGAATTAGTTTTACAATCAAATAAAAAAGATATGCATATGCATATCTTTTTTATTTGATTATTTCTCATGGCATTGTAAATGCATCGTTTTCAATCATTCTTCAAGGGTATACTAATGTATTAACTCAAGTTCTAACATTATCTCATATTACACATCAAAGCTTTCTAAGACCACTATCTATAAGTTTTCATTTTACCATAACTTTTATGTTTGAATTATCATGTCTCCGATCCATAGATATAAATCATGCAGCTATATTAACATTGTTTCATATAACAGATGATCATATATATCAGAAGTGTTTTGCTTTTGTATTATCTCATATAGAAACTTCTTTTACTTCAGTATGTCATATACAACTATTATTTCAAATTACAACATTTCATCTAAGATGAGCATTTGGTCATATTTCAGAATTTTTTCATATATATGCATTTCATTCTATATATGTTCAACTTTTTATAATTGCTCATGCTTCTAAAATTATATTTCATTTTATAACTACTCAATCTTCAATTTTTCATTTTATTTCAGATTTTTTTAATTTATCTAAGAAAAATGAATTTGCTTTTATGATATCCCAAGGATATCATACATCTATAAATTCTTTTTTTACTTCAATTGCTTTTAGAGGATACCTATTTGCAAATTCATTTATTGCATCAGTTATTTCATATTCTCATCTTTTTGAAATAGATATATTATTTACTATTTCTAGTATATTAGAATTAAATTTATAAACTCATAAATTTGCCAAATTTCAAACAAATGTTTCAGGTTTTTCTATTATTTCTCTTACATTATTTTCATTATCAACTTTAAAAATACCATATATTTCAGGATTCGGTACTTGTTTTACTAAAGCTCAATATCATTTGTATTCTAAGATTTCTTTTAAATCATTTTTATTAAAAATAGAGTCTCAGTTTAATATAATAACATCAAAATCTGATTTTATTCATTTTATTGCCGCTCAAGTTCATTTTTCATCATTTTGTAAATGATATGTTACGGGAACTCATTTAAAATTATTTCAGAAGTAGTTTTCTATGATTTCAGCTTTATATTTTACAACTATTATTATTTCATTTACATATTTGTAAATATGTTCTAAATTGTGTTCAATAATAGGTTTTCAAAATATTTTTATCATTGGTTTAGGTATTGTATTTGTCAATGGTCTTAGTCTACTACCTTCTCATGCTGCCAAAATTATTGCTTTCATAAGTATTTTTTTAAGTTATATTTTTTTTATTTTAAGCTTTTAAATTTTTTTGTAAAGTTTGCTTTAAAAAAATGATTTTTCTCTTGATTTAATCATAAAAAAAAGTATACTTTAAGCATATTTTATGGCTTAAAATAAAGTAAAAATATGTCAGAAAAAGAAGACCTAAATTTAGATTTAGATGGAGAAAATAATACAAGTGAAGAAGTTCAAACTTGACTTGATATACCAACATCTATTATTTATGAATGAGATTCAAATAGAAGTATTAGAACAGAAATGGAAACTTGTTATTTGGATTATGCTATGAGTGTTATAGTTTCAAGAGCACTTCCAGATATAAGAGATGGTTTTAAACCAGTTCATAGAAGAATTCTTTTTTCTATGCATGAACAATGATTAAAGGCTAGTGCTAAATTTAGAAAATCAGCAACGGTTGTCTGACATGTTCTTTGAAATTATCATCCTCATGGTGATAGTTCAGTTTATGAAGCTATGGTAAGAATGGCTCAAGATTTTTCACTTAGATATCCTTTGGTACATGGGCAAGGTAACTTTGGTTCTATGGACTGAGATAGTGCAGCTGCATATAGATATACTGAAGCTAAAATGACTAAATTAGCTGAGTTTATGCTTGCTGACATAGAGAAAGAAACTGTTGATTTCAGAGATAACTTTGATACTACAAAACAAGAACCTACAGTTCTACCAACTAGAATTCCTAATTTACTTATGAACTGAGTAATGGGTATTGCAGTAGGTATGGCTACAAATATTCCTCCACATAATTTAACAGAATTGTTAAATGCTATTGAATTTCTTTTAAAAAGTAATGATATAGAAGAAATCACTGTTGAAGATTTAATGCAATATGTTACGGGTCCTGATTTCCCAACAGGATGAATTATTTACGATAGAGAAGCTATTTTAACTGCATATTCTACAGGTAGAGGTTCTATTCCAGTTAGATGAGTTGCAAAAATAGAAGAAAATAAAAAAGGAAGAAGTGTAATAAATATAAGTGAAATACCTTATGGTCTTAATAAATCTAGTTTTGTTGAAAAAATTGCTGATTTAGTAAGAGATAAAAAAATAGTTTGAATTTCAGATTTAAGAGATGAATCAAATAAAGATTCTGTTAGAATTATTATTGAAATTAAAAAGGATGCATTTCCTAAAAAAATATTAAATCAACTATATAAATTAACACCACTTCAAACTAGTTTTGGTTTCAATATGATTTCTCTATGAGAAAGAGGTAGACAACCAAGATTATATAATTTAAAAGACTTTTTAGTTGCTTTTATTGATCATAGAAAAGAAGTTGTTACTAGAAGAACTATTTATGAATTGAAAATAGCAGAAGCTAGAGCTCATCTATTAGAATGATTGAAAATAGCATTAGATAATATTGATGAAGTAATTAAAACAATTAGAGCTGCTTATGATGATGCTGAAATTCAATTAATGAATAAATTTAATCTTTCTCAAATTCAAGCTGAAGCTATAGTTGAAATGAAACTTAGAAGGTTACAAGGACTTGAAAAAGAAAAAATTGAAAATGAATTAGCTGAAAAATTGGCTTTAATAATGGATTTAAATGATATATTAGTTAAACCTGAAAGAATCGTTGCTATTATTTTAGAAGAATTAACTGAAATAAGAGAAAAATTTGGTGATGAAAGAAGAACTCAAGTTAATGCTTGAAAAATAGGAGAATTTAATCCAAAAGATACAATTCCAAATGAAGAAGTATTTGTTGTATTAAGTAAAAATAGTTATATTAAAAGATTAAAAGCTGATAGTTTTAGAACTCAAAGAAGAGGTTGAAAATGAGTTACTACTTGAGCAAAAGAGGATGATGAAATCAAATTAATTATTCCAACTCAAAATCATAGTGATTTATTATATTTCACTTCTAAAGGTAGAGTATTTACACTTCCTGCTTATGAAATTCCAGAAACTAATAGAATTGCAAAATGACAACCAGTTATAAACTTCATTTGATTACAAAAAGATGAAGAAATTGCAGCTATTATGGATATTAGTAAAGATAAGAGTAAATATTTATTCTTTGTTACTAAATGATGAACTGTTAAAAAACTTGATATGGAAGAAGTTAAAAATATCAGATCAAATTGATTAAGAGTTTTATGAGTAAAAGAAGATGATGAATTAAGTTGGGTTAAAACAACAGCTTGAAATGATTCAATTTTTATTGCTACAAGAGAAGGTAAAGCAATACAATTTGATGAAGAAGATGTTAGACCTATGTGAAGAAATGCTTCTTGAGTAAGAGGTATAAGTTTAAAATGAGAAGATGAAGTTGTTGAAGTTGCTATAGTTTGAGATGATAGAGAATATGTTTTCATTGTTACTGAAAATGGTATGTGAAAATTAACTAAAATTGAAGAATATAGAAATCAAAAAAGATGATGATCATGAGTAAAAGCTATGGCTGTTACAGCTAAAACAGGTAAACTTATTTCTGCTACTATGTTAAGTGAAGAAGATAGAAAGACAAGTGATATTATTTTGATATCAAAAGCTGGTCAAACTATTAGATTAAGTTTAAAATGAATAAGAACAACTTCTAGAGTTACTCAATGAGTTATTCTTACTAAATTAAAAGATGAAGATGATTGTGTTGCTCGTGCATCAATTGTTGATGAATGAGAAGAAGAAGGTGAAGATTAAAAAAAGAAAGCTAATTAGCTTTCTTTTTTGTTGTTTAACAAATTTCTAAAATTATTAACATGAAAATATGCTCATCAAATAATTCATAATTCTCTTAATTTAGCAGTAAATATGTCTTCTCATTTTATATTATAAGTTTTATTATCACTTAAAGATGATCATGCATTAGTATATTTTAATAATTCACTATTAAGAGAATTAATAGAGCTATTATTATTATTTAGTTTAACATCTCAAGTGTTATTTATGAAATTAACTAATTTATTTCAGAAGTTTAATAATTCGCTTTTTGATAATGAATCATCAGCTAAATCAATATTTACATTTCAAATTGCATTAACTAAATCATGTCTAAAGTTCCATACTCATATTAGATTTAAATCTTTAAAGAAAGAATAAAAATTAACTAAATTCTCACGATAATTTTCATCTTTTGCCAATATTTTTTCTTCAGGTGTAAGGTTTAGTTTTTGTTTTCAATTAGGTGTATTTATTTCTAAATTTCATGAGTTTTGATCATAACTATATTTAGATGTTTCAATATTTGATATACTATTTTCTTCTACTGAATTATTTTTTAAAACTTCAGAGTTATTTTTATCACTTGGTAATCAATTTTCTTCTAAATTTTTATTATAATTTTCATAAAAAACTTTATCATATTCTTCTTTTGTTAATTTTCAAGATACATAATTGTATGCAGTATCTTTATCTTTAGAAATTGTTTTAAATTTAATTTTTTCATAATTTAATAATATTATTGATGAAATAAGTTCTCTCAATTTTCATTCATCATATCATAATTCATTTTCTAATCAAATATCTGCCATAAACACACTTAATACTTCTGTTTTAGAAAGAGAAGGATATTTAGAAGAAAATTCTTTAAAATCATTTATCAATAAATTATTATCAATATTAACTTTTTCTTTTTCATCTTCTTTACTAACTTTTATAAATTTTGAAAGTTTTGTTTTTTCTTTTAATATTATTTTAATTTTTTCAGAATTTAAATCAGTATTTTTAGTTAATATTCATATTGCTTCATCTATATTTTCAGCTTGTTTATCTATTAAGTTGTTAAATATTGTTTTTAGTAATTTTTCATCTCAAGAACATGTTTCTAATAATTTTGAATAATTTATTCTTAAAGATTCTATTGAAAAAGTTTCATTATTATTTCAATATAGTATTTCTAAAAATTTTTTTATTTTTGATTTATCTTTAATTAATTCTAATATTACTTTTTCAAATTTTTCTTTTGATACTTCATTTAGAATTAAATTTCATCACTTTAAGAAATTTTCATCATTTTTTATATAATTTTTTATTTCTTCTAATGTATTTGAAGACTTTATATCTCATTTCATTTTATATCATAATATATTTCAGTCGTGTGCAAAATTATCATGTCAATTTTTAAAATTTGGAAATCTCAAAATATCTTTTTTATCTACTCATAATTCTTTTAATAAATTGAATGATTTAACTAATACTTCAGGGGAATCTATATTTATAAAATATGCCATTCAAAAATAATTTTTATCTTTTATGGTACTTTTTATTATATCTTCATCTTTTCTTAGTTCAGTTGATAAATTTAAAAAAACTGAGGGATTCGTTTTTACTGCTTCATTAGCAATTTCTTTATTGAAGTTTATACTCGAAAATCTTTCAATAATATTTCAAATATTATTCAATATTAACTTAAAAATATTTTTATCTAATATTCAATATTTATTTATAAATGAGTCTAATTCATCAATATATTTATTATAATTTTCATCTTTACTATTTGTATGTATAACTTTGTTTGCTAGTTCTTGAAATTTATTTTTAGGATTTTTTTCTATATTATTTTTAATTTCTATTCATTTTATCTTTAAATAGTTTGTAATTTCTTTGTTATTTATTAATTTAATAGGTAAATTTTTTTCAATTATATTTTTTGTATTTTCATTTTTTGTAAGTATATCTATTATTTTCATTATCTCTGAATCATATCAGTCTAATCTTAAAAATAATGATCTTATTCTAGATTCAATTTTACTTTGGTTTCATTTTAGAATTTGATTTGTAATAAATGATGTATTATCAACTCATTCTACATTTAATGTAAAATATTCTGTAGGTATTAGATTTAAATCAATTTGAGTAGTATTTTCAATATATGAATGTATAACATCAGAACTATACTTCATGTTAGTATCAACAAATTTATAATATGCACTTATATTTTTTCAATTTACAAATTTAAAAAAATCTTCTATTAAATTTTTATCTTGTATATATGTTATAAGATCAATTCTGTTTCTTATTTCATAAAAAATTTTTTGTTTTTCATCATTATCTAATTTATCAGCTTTAGTTAATTTTAAAGTTTCTGGAGAAATTACAGTTTTTTTATCTGCTAGTTTTTCTATTTCATATGATATTTGATTTATTTTTTCTATTTCACTTTTGTGTTCAATTCATTTTTTAAGTTCAGCTAAATCTGCTTGAGTTTCTATTTTATTATCTAAGATTGACTTTTCTATCTCTTGATTTAAGTTATCATATAATCATTTAATTTCATTATATTTATCATCTCATTTTCTTTTAAAATAATCAACAAAAAAATTAGCTTTTTTGATACTATCAATTAGCCTATCTTTTTCTCAATCAAAATTTTCATTTATTTTAGAGTTTTGCACTCTGCTTATATCAATTTCAGACATAAAATAAATTATTGAATATATATTGAAATAATATCATAATTTATAATTTAAAACAAAAAACAAAGCCTTTTAGGCTTTGTTTTTTAACTTCTAATTTTTTCTTCAAAAGCAGGAGAGTTAAATCAAAGTAAATTTCATCTAGGAGCAAAAGAGGAAATAAATTTTTGTTCAATTTTAGTATCTCAAGACTTATTAACTTGAGCTTCAGATCAAGAAAATTGAGTATTATTTTTTCTTTCAATGTTAGCAACAAAATCATTGATGCCTAAAATAGGATTAATAGTATCTTCTCAAGTAGATTTTAAAATAGCATTAAGAAAAATTTTAGTTTCATTTTCAGATAAATAATTTTGATCAATTTTAAATCAAACTCATTTAATAGAAGAAATAACATTAAAAATTTGATCTTTTATAGGCCAAAGTTTAGCTAATCATACTTTGTTAAGAGTAGAATAGAAATCAACTATATTTTTAAGAGTTTCAGGATTATTTTCTACAAGTTTTTGCTCTTCAGTTGATAATTTTAATTCTTTTTCTCAAATTTGTACATTTCAATTTTCAGGATTATACTGAGCATTTCAAGTCTCAATTACTTGATTTGAAACTGTTTCTATTTTATTTATAGTGTTATTATTTCATAAATCTTCCTCTTCAAGTTTTTTCTTTTCAGCATCTAATTTTTTTATTTCATTTCTTAAATTTTCATCTGTATTTAATATTTTTTCTAAATGCTCTTTATAATCTAATTTTCAAGTTCATATATCTATTGCTTCTTGTTCAGAAGTTTTACTTACTATTTTTCATACAGTTTCAGCTTCAGCAGCTCTTACCATGCTTGAATGAGCATCTTTATCATATTTTCTAGCTCATTCAGTATCTCATTTTCTTCTAGCTTCTTCTGCTAATATTACTGATTCTACAGCTTTTTTCTTACTTTTTAATCAAGTAACTTCAGCAGCATCAGCAGTTGCTCTTTTTGGTGATAATTTAGCATCATATTTTTTATTGAAATCTTCAATTATTTTAAATACTTTATCTAAATTACTTGTACTTAAATTTGATTCAATTTCATTTAATGTTTTATCTGTAATTTCTAAAGCTTCTTTATTAGCTTCTGCTTCAGTTTTTCAATCTTTTATTAATTTTGCTTTAACAGGTTCAAAAAATAATTTTTTTAAAGCAGATTCTTTTTTTTCGATTTCTTCATCAAATTTTTTAATTAATTCAGATTTTTCTTCTTTATCATAGCTACTAACTTCTTGTAAATTATTATGAAACTCTTTTAAATCTTTTGAAGTTGTTAGTTTATTGAATAATCAATTTATTTTTTCTTTTAATGCTTTTAAAGCTTTATCAAACAAATCTGTAATTTTCTTTAAAAAGTCATCACTAAATGTTTTTTCTCATTCTTTATTGTTAGGATTAATAGGATTACTTTTTATAAAATTAAAAATTTCTTGAGTTTTTTCTTCTCAAAATTTTGTTTTTAAATTTTTAGTAGTTAATTCTCATTTACCTTCTAAAAATCATAAATAATTTTTTAATGCTATACCTCATAAATTTTGAACCTTATTTGTTTTCAAAGCTGACTCAACAATAGGCACATTCGTTATGTAGTTTCACATACTTTGATGAAAAGCATGTATATCTCATGAAGAGTTATATCACTTTGGAAATCATATTCTTTTAATAATATCGTCTTGAAATTGATTTGTTCTAATTACTTCTTCTTGTGATAAAAATACATCTGCAGATGTAGAATCTAAACCAAAAAGTCTTGCTACTTTTCAAGCATCATTTCAAGTTTTATATTCTCATTTTAATTTTCTTTCTTCATTTGAAATAGTTAATAATTTCTTTAACTCAGTATCTGAAAATTTTTCCTTTTTAAAATATCTTGTGATTAATTCTTTTTTCTCATTTAGTTTCATTGCCTCAGTTTTTGCACTACTTGTATCTACTTTTTGTTCACTTCATCAAATAGATCTTTTTATATCTCATAATCTACTCCAAAGATTTTTATGTTCTTTTATTCCATTTTTTTCAGCTAAAGATACTATGTCTGATAATTCAAATATAATTTTTTCTCTTTCTTTTTGAGATATTGTTTTATCATCTTTAATAGCATTTTTTATAGATATTTCTAATTCTACATATTCATAAATAAATTTGTCTTCTAATTCTTCTAATTGCTTAAATTTAGTAGGATTTTTTCTATTTTTTTCCTTTTCTACTCTTACTCATTTAATTAATTCATATGCTTCTTTTAAAGCACTTTGAATTTCATTGTGTTTTGAGATTTCTCTTTGTAAAGAATTATATCTATCAAATCAAATTTCTTGAGGATTCATATCTTAGTATAAATTATATATTTTTATTTATATTATTTTACTATATTTTGCTTTTGAAAGCAAAAATTAGAGCTTTTTATTTGATAAAAAAAGCTTTTTATTTAAAATAAAATAAACTTTAAAATTAATTAATTAATTTATGCAATATTTAAGCGCAGATATAAGACAAAAATACTTAGATTTTTTCCATAGTAAATGACATGCTGTAATTCCAAGTGCACCTGTTGTTCCTGAAAATGACCCAACGGTTTTATTTAATACTGCTGGTATGCAACCACTTGTTCCATATCTACTTTGAGAATCTCATCCACTTGGGAAAAGATTGGCTGATAGTCAAAAATGTATTAGAACTTGAGATATAGAAGAAGTAGGTGATAATAGTCATCTTACATTTTTTGAAATGCTTTGAAACTGGTCTCTTTGAGATTATTTTAAAAAGGAAAGTATAGCTTATTCATGGGAATTTTTAACAAGCAAAGATTGGCTTGCTCTTGATCCTAGAAAAATAGCAGTTACAGTTTTTGAATGAGATAATGATGCTCCAAGAGATGAAGAATCAGCAACTATTTGGTCTAATGTTGGTATGCCTAAAGATAGAATTTCTTACTTACCAAAAAAAGATAATTGGTGGGCTGCTGGTGATACTTGACCTTGTGGACCAGATACTGAAATATTTTATTGGGTTTGAAGTAGTGAATTTCCACCAGAAGGAAGTAATGTTTGAAATGACGAAAAAAATTGGATGGAAATTTGGAATAATGTATTTATGGAGTTCAATAAATTGTCAGATGGTAGTTTAGTTAAACTTCCTGCTCAAAATGTAGATACAGGTATGTGACTTGAAAGAATTACTGCTACGCTAAATTGAGAAAAAACAGTATATAATACAGATATTTTTAGTGAAATAATTTCTTCTATCTCAAAAGAAATATGAGTTCCATACAATGATGAAACTATGAGATCAATTAGAATTATAGCAGATCATTCTAGAACTTCTACTGTTATGATAAGTGACGGAGTAATTCCAGCTAATGTTGACCAAGGTTATGTACTAAGAAGACTTATAAGAATTGCTATAAGACAAGCTTATAAACTATGATTTAAAGGTGAATTTTTAAGTAAAGTATCAAATACTGTTATAGATAAATTATGAGTTGCATATCCTCATATGATAGCAAAAAGAGATGAAATTGTTAGCGAAATACTTAGAGAAGAAAAACAATTTTGAGAAACTCTTGAAAAATGATTGAAAGAATTTGATAAACTAGTTTCTGGTTTTAAAATTGCTTTTGAAAGAACAGGTCAAGTTGTTGATACAATTTCATGAGAAAAAGCATTTAAACTTTATGATACATATGGTTTCCCAATTGAAATGACTATAGAATTGGCAACTGAAAGTAGTTTAAAAGTTGATAGTGAATGATTTAAAAAAGCATTTAGTGAACATCAAGAAAAATCAAGAACAGCTAGTGCTTGAAAATTTAAAGGATGATTAGCTGATAGTAGTGATGAAACTACTGCACTTCATTCTGCTACACATTTACTTTTAGCTGGTCTTAGAAAATATTTATGAGACAATGTTCATCAAAAATGAAGTAATATAACTGCTGAAAGACTTAGATTTGATTTTTCTAATGATGAAAAGGTTGAAAAAGATATTTTAGATAAGGTTGAAGCATATGTTAATGATGCAATTGAGTCATGATTTGAAACAATTATGACAAATATGGATAAAGAAGAAGCAAGAGCTTCTTGAGTAGAGGGAAGTTTTTGGGAAAAGTATCCAGAAATAGTAAAAGTTTACTCTATGGTTTGAGCAAATTGAACAGTTTACTCAAAAGAATTATGTTGAGGTCCTCATGTAGAAAACTCTAAAACTATGTGAAAATTTAAAATACAAAAAGAAGAAGCAAGTAGTAGATGAGTTAGAAGAATTAAAGCTGTATTAATAAAAGATTAATAAACAAATTAAAACAAAGAAAAACTAGATTTTCTTTGTTTTTTTTGTATAATATTTTGAGTTTAAAAATATCATGTATTTATGGGAAAAAACGGTAAAATAAATGTTGTTACAATAGGATGATGAAATTGAAGTTATTGATTATTATCTAGTATAAGAGATAATGATGATTATAACATATCTGCAATTATTTCTATGAGTGATAGTTGAGGATCTACTGGTATTCTTAGAGAAGAATTCAATATGTTGCCACCAGGGGATGTTAGAAGAGCTATTATGGCATTATCAAGAGAACATGAAGTTGTTAAACAATTGTTTGATTATAGATATGAAAAAGGTTGTAGTGTAGGATGACATAATTTATGAAATCTTATAATTACTGCTATGTCTCAAATAACTTGAAATTTTGATAAATGACTTAAACAAGTTGCCAAAATGTTTAAAGTTAAATGAAGAGTTATTCCAGTTACATTGGAATTATCTCATTTAAATGTAGAACTTGTAGATGGTAGTATAGTAGAATGAGAGACAAATATTGATTTAAAACTTGATGAAAATAGTTCACCTATTAAAAGAGCATATTTAACACCTGAAGTAAATGCTAATTCTAAGGCTATTGATGCTATAGATAAAGCAGATGTTATAATATTATCATTTTGAGATTTATATACTTCTGTTATTCCAAATTTGCTTGTAAAAGGTATAAAAGAAGCAATTAATAAAAATAAAAAAGCAAAAGTTATATATTTTTGTAATTTGATGACAAAGCCAGGAGAAACAACTGATTTTGAAGCTATAGATTTCATAGATACAATTGAGTTATATTTATGAAAAGACATCATAGATTATTTTGTTGTAAATAATTGATATATTTCTGAAAAGTTAGCAGAAAAATATAAATCATTAGAAAAGAAAAAACCAGTAAAAGTAAAAAATTATGAAGCATTTGAATCAAAACATTATAAAGTTATAGAAGCAGATTTACTTCATGAAAATACTTTTGTTAGACACTCTTATGATAAGATTGCAAAAGTAATAAAAGAAATAATTAAAAAGAGTTAGACAATTATAAATTGTCTAACTCTTTTTCTAATATAAAAATTTTTCCAAAATTTAATATAGATTTAATACGGAAAAATAGACTTGCATACAGTGAAAAAAGGGTATAATAAAAATATCTCCTACTGTTAAATAGTTTTTATTTCTTAAAAATCTTGCTATGAAAAAGATTTTTTTGTTAATGCTATCAATGATAGTAGTTTTTTTGTGAGTGAATAATGTAAGTGCAAATTATACATATGAAAATAATAATTATACAGATTATAAATATGTAGAATATTATAATTATGATGATGGATATAGAATAAAACATTATGTATTGTATTCAGACAATACAAGAAATGTATGAAGAACAGAATTATACAAAGATTGAATATTAGTTGATTATGTAGATACAGTATTTTTTGCAACATGAAGTGAATATGTATATGGTGATATGATATGAACTTTGAGATATTCAAAAATAAAACAAATAATAAAAAATGAAGATAAAATAGAATTATATTATGAATATAGATGACCAAATGGTATGGTAGAATATCAAGGTAAAAATATATTTTATATATGATGAAAAAAAGAAATAGATGATTTTAATTCTGGAATATATGTATTTTGATCAAAATGAAAACACTTTTTAGTTAAATTAAATCTAAAAAGTAATTGAGAAATTATATCGAGTCCATCATATTATGATAGTTTATGGGAAACATCAGCAGCTGCAATTAGATGATGGGTTTGGCCAACAGTATATTTTTGAACAAATTGATGTAGTTTTTTAAACATAGAAAACAAAGAAACTGAATATAAAATAAACTATAAATGTATAGTTAAAACTTTAACAACATGATCATCAGCATGATGACCATGAACAACAACTCTAAGAGATATATTTCCAAGCTTTACATTATCAAAACAAGAATATAGTTTATGTAATTATAGTGAAGAATATTGTGAAGAAGAAGTAATACAAATCCCAACACCAACAAAGTTAAATCAATATATAAAATCACCACTTTTAGAACAAGAAGAAATACAAGTATGAAGTAAAATAGGTAAATTTCAATCTGGAATTTGAGTGATACTAGATGCAAGTATACAAAATGATACAACAAATTCATACAATATGATTTTTGAAGTATATAAACACTGACAAACAATACCTTTGTATAGTGATAGTGTAGAATTAGTTTCATGAACATGAACTATAACTATACCATATCTTTGAGAGTGAAATTATACTTGGAAAGTAAAAACTACAGATAATAATTGAAATACAAGTGAAATAGTTGATTATAGTACAAATCAAACTTGGGAAATAGACTTTTCACTTTTTGAATGATTTGAACCTTATCCTTATGGGTTTAAGTTTAATAATTGAGAACCAATAGAATGATTATTAAATGGTTGAATAAATTATTTATCTCTTTGAGAAGATATATCATCAAAATATATTAGAAAAATAGAACCTTGAAGACTATGGGAACTATTTTATAAGACTTTTCAAACTTCTGGTTTTGAAAATAATGATAAAAAATTAATGGATGCTTTTGAAAGTATGTGATTAATTGATTGAAATATATTTAAATGATGAAATTGTTACTGATTAGCATACTTATCTGCATTAAATATTTATAAACCAGAATATTTAGAACAAAATTTTCCAAGTTTTTATAAAGAAATTAAAAATTGAAATCTATATAATAGTATAGAATCTCCTAGTAGTAGTTTAAATGAAAACTGGGATATGTATAATGATACTTTAAAAACAATTTTAACATTATATTTAACTCAAAATAGTTCTAATAGTAAAAGAACATTATTAGATTCTCAATTAAGTCCAAATGAGTTATTAACTACGCTTAGTAATCCAGATAATAAAAATAAATTATATTTATTAAATATATATTGAGAAGATAAAGAATGAAATACTAAATGACATACTGTTTTCCCATATAGAGTTGATTGAAATAAAATATATATAGTTGATAATAATGTTGCTTATCCTGATAGAAATATTGATGAAGTTTTGGTAGAAAAATCTTATGAACAATATATAGAGATTAACTGAACATGAACATGAGTTTGGGATTCTAAATTATATTCTCAATTATGATGGAAAAAATTTACAGATTTATCATTAATGAAAATAGAAGATTTATATAATTGATGATATAAATCAAAACCATTTTGATTTGATGTAAATGATGCATTATATACTTTATCATGAAGTTCAAATATAGTTTTAAAAGATTCTTTATGAAGAAAATCTTGATATATAAATTGAGAAATATATAAAGAAATTCCTTGAGTTTTGGTTGATATTCCTCTAGATACAGGTATATTATGAAGTTCAATAGAAAATAGATTTAAACAAATCTACCTACCAAAAAAACTAGAAAATCTAAGTATAGAAATAAATGGTAAAACGGAAGAAAAATATGACCTAATGATAGCATGATGAGATTATTATACAAAACTAGAGTGAATAACTACTA